>Ga0233425_10001816_pt1 | contig 45175 bp, 37 predicted proteins | sample Watercolumn_Towu_2_FD_181712 | JGI IMG/M metagenome (GOLD analysis project Ga0233425, IMG submission 181712) | Freshwater microbial communities from Lake Towuti, South Sulawesi, Indonesia - Watercolumn_Towuti2014_140_MG | ecosystem: Environmental > Aquatic > Freshwater > Lake | place...
GCCGTGGCGCTACGGCTTGATTTGGCGCATCACGGCCTCGAGCCGTGTCCGGTAGGCCTCGACGAGCGACGGTTCGAGGTCTTTGAGCGGCTGCGCGCCGACCAGGCCCTGGACCTCCTCCTGGCTCAAGCCCGGCTCCGCCATCGTGCGGCAGAGCCCGATGAAGAGCCGTTCGAGCCCCAACTGGGCCTCCGCGTTTGTCAAGCCGAAGGCTAACGCGAGGCGGCGCAACTCATACATCTGAAACCAGAAATAGGCCGGCCCCATCGAGGTCAGGATCGCGAACGCCTCGAGTTTCTCCTCGACCACCTGCGGGCAGCACCCCCACGCCACGCCCAGTTCCGCCGTGGCTCGCTTGTCGGCATCCGTCAGGACGGGCGAGAAGGCGACGGGATTGAAGCCGGTGTTCACCATGGCGGGCGCGTTGGGCATCATGCGCGCGATGCGCGCGAAACCCCCGAGGGCGGCGGCGAGTTTCGCGATGGTGATCTTGGGCGCGAGCGAGATCACGATGCTCTCGGGGCGCAAGGCCGGCCGCACCTGGGCGGCCACCTCGGCGATGGCCGCTTCGGGCACCGCCAGCACCACGAAGCGCTGCGCCCCGGCCAGGGCGTTGTTCCCGGGCGCGGCCTCGATGAGCGGCCAGCGTTCTTTGAGCCGCTCGAGCGCCTCCTGGTTCGTGTCGCTCACCACCACGCGGTCCGGCAGCGATCCATACCGCCCCAGTCCCTCGAGCAGAATCCGCGTGATGCGCCCGCCGCCGACAAAGCCGATGCTCTGGTTGGTCATAACCTGGCGTATATTCATATCCAAATCTCTTTTGTTCCAAGGTTTATTCGGCTAAGCTGGGGGCATGATTCAGCGGTATTCACGGCCGGCGATGCGCGAGATCTGGGGCGAGCAACGGAAGCTCGAGATCTGGCTCCGGATCGAGTTGCTCGCCAGCGAGGCGTTGGTCAAGGAGGGCCTGGTGCCGGCCGAGGACTATGCGGTGATGAAGGCCCGTGCCGCCTTCAACCTCGATCGGTGCAAAGAGTTGGAGAAAACGCTCAACCACGATGTCATCGCCTTCACGACGTGCGTGGCGGAGGCGATCAACGACCGCGCCAGCCGCTGGCTGCATTTTGGCCTGACCAGCAGCGACATCGGCGACACGGCCTTCAGCGTGCAGATGGTGGACTCGGCGGCGATCCTGATCCAGGACGCGCGTGAACTGCGCAAGGCGATCGCGGTGCGCGCGCGCGAGCACCAGTTCACGCCCTGCATCGGGCGCAGCCACGGCATCCACGCCGAACCCACCACGTTCGGACTCAAGCTGGCGTTGATGTACGATGAATTCGGGCGGGCGTTGCGGCGGCTCGAGTCGGCGCGCTACTCGGTGGCGGTGGGCAAGGTCTCGGGCGCCGTGGGCACCAGCGCGCATCTCTCGCCCCGGGTCGAAGCGTGGGTGTGCGGGAAGCTGGGGCTGCGCCCGGCGCCGATCGCCACGCAGGTCGTGCAGCGGGACTTGCACGCCGAGTTCCTCGGCACGCTGGCGCTGGTCGGGGCCAGCATCGAACGCTGGGCCACCGAGTTCCGGCACTTGCAGCGGACCGAAGTGCTCGAGGCCGAGGAGTTCTTCGCCAAGGGCCAAAAGGGCTCGAGCGCCATGCCGCACAAGCGCAATCCCATCACGTGGGAGCGGTTGAGCGGGTTGGCGCGCGTTTTACGCGGCAACGCCCTGGCGGCGCTCGAGAACGTCGCCCTCTGGCACGAACGCGACATCAGCCACAGCTCGGTCGAGCGCATCATCTTTCCTGATTCCTGCATCCTGCTGGATTACATGCTGGCGACGCTCACGCGGCTGGTCGAGAAGCTCATCGTGTATCCCGAGAACATGCGGCGCAACCTCGCCCTGTCCCTGGGGCTGTGGAATTCACAAACGGTGCTCCTGGCGCTCATCAGGAAGGGCCTGACGCGGGAGGAAGCCTACGAACTGGTGCAACGCAACTCGATGAAAACCTGGGAAGCCAAACACGCCGGCGCGGCGGACGCGGATTTCCTGAAGCAATTGCGGGCGGACTCCGAAGTGGCCCGGCACTTCGCGAAGGGCGAGCTCGAGAAGCTCTGCTCGCTCGAGTTTCATTTCAAGCAGGTCAAGGCCCGCTTCAAGCAGGCCGGGCTTTAGCGCGATGAACGTGGATGAAATCCTCGGAGAGTTGGGGGCGGCGGGTGTGGATTACCTGCTCATCGGCGGCATGAATTTCCTGTTGCGCCATGAGCCGGAGTTGACGTTCGACGTGGACGCAAGCGCGCCCTCATTCCACCGCCCGCCACCTGAACCGGCATGGACTTGTCCAGGTTGAAAGAGGCCGAGGCCAACCTGTCGCCTCACCGGCGGCGGAACCGTCCGCGCACGTGGCCCAGCAGCGCCAGCGCAGGGCGACCGGAGCCATGAGCGGCAGGCTCGCAGGCAAGACGTTGGTGATCGTCGGAGGCACCAGCGGCCTGGGGCTTTCCGCTGCCCGGGCCTGTGTCGCGGAAGGCGCCAGGGTGGTGTTGCTCGGCCGCGATCCGGGAAAGGTCGCACGGGTGCAAGCGGAACTCGGACGCCAGGCGTTCGTGATGGCGGCAGACGCGTCCGAACCCGGCGCCGCGGCCGAGGCGATCGCCTCCGCCGTCCAACACTTCGGCGCTCTGCACGGCCTGTATCATGTCGCGGGAGGCAGCGGGAGAAGAATGGGTGACGGGCCGCTGCACGAGATCAGCGACGCCGGTTGGGAGGCCACCTTGCGGCTGAACCTGACCTCGTTGTTCTACTCGAATCGCGCGGCGACCCGGCAGTTCCTGGCCCAGGGAACCGGCGGCAGCGTGCTCAACATGGGGTCGGTGCTCGGTTTCTCGCCCTCGCCGGGACATTTCGCCACCCACGCCTACGCCACGACGAAAGCGGCGATCATTGGGCTGACCCAATCGTCGGCGGCGTATTACGCCGGGAAGAACATCCGGTTCAACGTGCTGGCGCCAGCCCTGGTGGCCACGCCGATGTCGGAACGCGCGCAGGGGGACGAGCGCATCATGGGCTTCATCAGGACGAAGCAACCGCTGGACGGCGGGCGCATCGGCGCGCCGGAGGATCTGGACGGCGCGGCGGTCTATTTCCTATCGGACGAGTCGCGGTTCGTCACGGGCCAGGTGCTGGCGGTGGACGGTGGCTGGTCGGTCAGCGAGGGGCAACTCGGCGGGTGACAAGCTCTCGCCCCACCGGGTCGGAGCGGGGACGGCTCATCGATGACTCGTCGCCGGTTGCGCTTTGGACCGGGTGTGGCATGTTCGGCTGCGTGCAGGTCATGCCGTTCCAATGGTCACGCCTCGAGTCGTGAGTTACGCGCTGGGCATCGATCTGGGCGGGTCGAGCATCAAGACGGTGCTCGTCACCCCCGACGGCCAGACGCTCGCGCGGAACCAGGTCGAGTTCGATGCCGCGCAGCAGATGGACTGGGCGGAGCGCATCCGAGACCTGACGCGGCAGACCCAACTCGAGCGCCGGGAGAAAGCCGCGTGGATCGGCATCTCGGCGCCCGGATTAGCCGCGCGGGATGCCCGTTCGATTGCGTACATGCCGGGGCGCTTGCGGGGGTTGGAAGGGTTGAACTGGGCCACGCTGTTGGGAGCGGCCCGCCCCGTGCCCGTCCTCAACGACGCCCACGCGGCGCTGGTCGGAGAGGGTTGGCTGGGCGCGGCGAAGGGACTCACGAACGTGCTCCTGCTGACCCTCGGCACCGGGGTCGGCGGCGCGGCGATGGTGGATGGCAAACTGCTCCGCGGACATTTGGGCCGGGCGGGGCACCTGGGCCACATCTGCCTCGACCCGCAGGGACCCGGGGACATTTGTGGGACGCCAGGCAGCCTCGAGTTGGTGATGGGCAATTGCACGATCGAAGGGCGGTCCGCCGGCCGATTCCGCAGCACGCATGACCTGGTGGCGGCGCACCTGGCCGGAGACCCCGAGGCCAGCAGGATCTGGTTGTTGTCGGTGCGCGGCCTGGCGTGCGCGGTGGCATCGTTCATCAACATTCTCGATCCCGAGGCGGTGATCATCGGGGGCGGCATCGCGCGGTGTGGCTCCGCCTTGTTCGAGCCGCTCGAGCGCTTCCTGGACGAGGTCGAGTGGCGTCCTGGCGGGGCGCGGGTGAAGGTGCTGCCGGCCCAATTGGGCGAACTGGCCGGGGCCTACGGCGCCGCCGTCACGGCGTTGAAAGAGCCGGAAGGAGGCGGCGCAGTGGCCGGGTGACGCCGCGCGTGTGCACGGTGGATTGAGCTTCGGTCCTGGAGGGACCTGGAGCGGGGAACGCGCGAGGCAGGCCCGCGCCCAGAGGATTCCGCTTCCGCTGCGTCTGGTTGACCGGTAGTTTTCGGGTTGGATGTTTCCGAGCACCGACTACTGGAACAAATGCCGCGAACTGATCGCCGCTGTGGAAGCGCAGCAGGGCGCGATTCGTCAGGCGGCGGATTGGTTCGCGCAAACCATCATGGCGGGCCGGATGGTCCACTTGTTCGGGTCGGGACACAGCCGCATCCTGGTCGAGGAGATGTGGCCGCGGTACGGTTCGTTTCCCGGGTTCAATCCGATCGTCGAGCTTTCGCTGAGCTTCCACAACCTGGTGGTGGGCTGCAACGGGCAACGGCAGGCGATGTTCCTCGAGAACGTGGGGGGTCTTGCGGAGCGCATCTTGCGCAACTTCGCGCTGGCGCCGGAGGACTCGGCGTTGGTGGCGTCCTCGAGCGGCTGCAACGTCGTGCCCATCGAGATGGCCGAGGGCTTCCGACGCCGCGGCCTGCGCGTGGTGGCGATCATCAGCCGGCGGCACTCGGAGGCCAGCCGCAGCCAGCACCCCGCGGGAAAGAAGCTCCAGGACTTTGCGGACCTGGTCCTTGACACCGGAGCGCCCGTGGGTGATGCGATGGTTCGCGTCCCGGGCCTGGACACCCCGGTGGCGCCGGGCTCGACCGTCGGCGGCTGCCTCTTGATCAACGCGATCAAGGCGGAGGTCGCGGCCCGGCTCACGGCCGCCGGGCGTCCGCCCAAGGTGCTCACCGCGGGCGCGGTGGCCGGCCCGGAGCGGGCCACCGCCCTGTTCGAGTCCGCCTATGACGAACACGCCCAGCGCCTCGCCAGGCTCTACGAGCACCTGGGTTCGGCCGGCTGAGCGCAGCCACCAGAAACCACCGGTCCATATCGCCGCCATGATCGACCGTCCTCTACGCACCACTGTCATCGGCAGTTATCCGTTCCCCGGTTGGCTCGAGCTCGCCTGCCGGCACCTGGACGAGTTCGGCGAGGCCGATCGCGCCGAGTTGATCGATGACGCCGTGGCGACCGCGATCCGCGATCAAGTCGAGGCCGGGTTGGACGTGATCACGGACGGCGAACAGACGCGGCTGGACTTCAACCTGTCGTTCTACGGTTTTCTGGAAGGCATCGAACTCGAGTCCGCGCCGCCACGGCGATTTGGCCCGCCCGCCCACGACCAACGCGGCCGCCATAAGATCACCGGCGAGTTGCGCGCACCCCGCGGGCTGGGGACCGTGGACGATTACCGTCGTTTGAAGCGGTTGGCGCCGCCGGGTCCGGCGCTCAAGGCCAGTGTGCCCGGGCCGTACACCCTGAGCGGGCGGCTGACCCCCAGCCCCCAGTACCCGGACCGTTACGCGATCGCCGAGGCGCTGCTGCCGATCGTGCGGGCCGAGCTCGAGGCTCTGCTCGACGCCGGTTGCCTCGAGATCACTGTGGATGAGCCCTCGATGAGCTGCTACGCGCACCGCGAGGACCCAGGGCGGTTTGTCGATCTCTTTAATCGCACGGTCGAGCCGGTGGCGGGCCGGTGCCGACTCTCGACGCACCTTTGCTTTGGGAACTACAAAGGCCGAGCGGTGGGACCGCGCCGTTACGCCGCGATGTTCCCGGCGTTCGGCGACATGAATGTGGATGAAATCCACCTCGAGATGGCCAGCCGCGAGTTCGCCGAGTTGGAGCTGATCGGCGGCCTCGCCCGGCGCCGGCACGTCGCGGTGGGCATCATCGATGTCAAGAGCTATTTTGTCGAACCCGTCGAGGAAGTCGCCCGGCGGGTGCGCGCCTGTCTCGAGCACGCCCCCGCGGACCGGCTTTCCTTCGCTCCGGATTGCGGTTTGAGCCAGACCGCGCGCTGGGCGGCCTGGGAGAAGCTAAGGAACATGGTCGCGGGCGTGACGCTGGTGCGGAAGGAGCTCGGGCTTTAGACCCCGGCGTACGCGCCGGGATGCTCGCCCGCGCCTCTGCGGACCGGCCTGATGCCATGATTACACCGATGCTCGAAGGCGAGGCCTTCCTGGCGGACGTCGCGGCCGCCCGCGGGGCGCGGGGTTTGCACTGCTGGTGGCTCGGACAGAGCGGGTTCCTCCTGCAATGGCAAGGGAATCACCTCCTGTGCGATCCCTATCTGTCCGACTCGCTCACGCGCAAGTACGCCACCACGGACAAACCGCACGTCCGGATGACCGAACGGGTGATCGCGCCCGAGCGGCTCGATTTCATCGACGTGGTGACGGCCAGCCACCATCACACCGACCATCTGGATCCCGAGACGCTGGGCCCGCTGTGTGCCGCCAACCTACGGTTGGCCATCGTCGCACCCGAGGCGAGCCGCCACATGGCAGCGGGGCGAGCCGGGGTCCCGGCCGAGAGGATTGTGGGACTGGATGCGGGCGGTTCGGCCAAACTTGGCGCCATCACGATCCACGCCGTGCCCGCCGCGCACGAGAGTGTCGAGCATGACGCTCAGGGCCACTGCGTTTTTCTGGGTTATGTGGTCCAACTCGGACCGTGGACGGTGTACCACAGCGGGGACACGATCCTCTACCCCGGCATGGTCGAGACACTGAGGCAGTGGCGGATCGACCTGGCCTTGCTGCCGATCAACGGGCGGGGCCCCGAGCGGCGCGTGGCGGGGAACCTGTGGGGCCGCGAGGCGGCGCACTTGGCGCACGAGATCGGCGCGGGCATGGCCATCCCATGTCACTACGAGATGTTTACGTTCAATACCGCCACGCCGGAGGAGTTCGTCACGGCCGCGCGCGGGTTGAGACAGCCGCACCGGGTGCTTCGCGCCGGGGAACGGTGGTCGAGCACTTGACTTCGGTGTTGCCTTGGCGGAGTGTCCCCGGCACAAACCGCCGCCGCATTGACAATTCACGACTATGGAACAGCCCCAGCCCCCCTCGATGGACGAGAACCCCGCGGCCCTGGCCGAGCGCACGTCGGTCTGGAGCCGGGTTTGCAACATCTTCGTGGCGCCCGGAGAGGTCTTCGAAGAAGTCAAGAGCAGTCCGCCCAGCACGTCCAACTGGTTCGTACCGGCCTTGCTGGTGGCACTGATCGGCATCGCGTGCGGCAGCATCCTGATGTCCCGGGATTGGGCGCAACAGCAGGTCCGTGATCTGACGGAGCGGTCGGTGGAACAGCAACTTGCCAAGGCGGGGATGAAACCCGAACAGATGGAGGCCCAGAAAGCGATGGCTCTCAAGATCGGTGAGATTTCCGCGAAGGTGGGTGTCATCGTTGGACCGATTGTGGGCGGATTCGCGACGCCATTCTGGTACGCGCTGTTTCTTTGGCCGCTGGGAAACAAGGCGCTCAAGGGGCGCTTGCCCTACATGAGGGCGGTCGAGGTAGCGGGGTTGGCGATGATGATCGGCCTGCTGGAGGCGGTGGTCAAGACGCTGCTCATTTTTGTGCAGGAGAACATCATGGCTTCCCCTACGCCCGCCTTGATGATCAAGGAGCTTGACCTCACGAACAAGGTGCACCATTTGCTTCTGACGCTTAACCCGTTCTCATTGTGGAGCTTAGCCGTGATGGCCTCAGGCCTGGCCACGCTCACGAGCGCGAGCTTCGCGCGGGCGGCGGGCTGGTTATTCGGCCTCTGGGTGGTGTTCAAAGCGGCCGTTGTCGCGCTCGGGTTGGGCCGGTTCGGCATGTAAGGATCGGGCCGGTCCGGCTGCCCTGCGGTTACAATCCAAAGCACAGCTTGTAAATGAAACAAAACCGCCGGTGAGGTGTCTTAATGGATGGGCGCCACGGCGCGCTTGACCAACAATCCACATGGCTAATCCGAAGTCAAAGAAACGAAAGCGCATTCTCATCCTCTCGCTCATTGTGCTGGTGCTGGGCGGGCTGACGGCGGCGGCACTCATGCGCAAGCGGGAGCCCGTGTTCACCGTGCAGACGGAGAAGGTCACGCGGCGGAATCTTACGGAGTTGGTGGTCGCCAACGGGCGTGTCTATCCAGTGGTCCAGGTCAAGATCAGCCCGGAGGTGAGCGGCGAGATCATCGCGCTGCCGGTCAAAGAGGGGCAGGTGGTCAAGAAGGGCGACCTGCTGCTCAAGATCAAGCCCGACCTCTACACCGCCAGCGTGAACTCGTCGGAGGCGGGCTACCGCTCGTCGCTGGCGGGCCGGACGACCGGCGAGGCGAATCTGCGGAAGGCGCAGTTGGAGTTCGAGCGCCACGAGAATCTGTTGAAGAGCCAGTTGATCTCGGAGTCAACGTTCCTGGAGGTGAAGACCATGTTCGAGGTGGCCAAGGCCCAACTCGAGAGCGCCAGCCGCCAGGTCGATGTCGCCAAGGCCGCCATGGACCGCGCCGCTGAGGACCTGCGCAAGACCACGATCTTCTCCCCCATCGATGGCACCGTGAGCCAGTTGCGGTCGCAGCTTGGCGAGCGCGTCGTGGGCACGGCGATGATGGCTGGCACCGAGATCATGACCATTGCCGACCTCAATGAGATGGAGGCGCGGGTCGATATCGGTGAGATCGACGTGGTGTTGATTGCCTTGGGACAAACGGCACGGCTCGAGGTGGACGCGTTCAGGGATCGCAAGTTCGCCGGCGCCGTGAGCGAGATCGCCAACGCCTCGAAGAACCTGCCCATGGGCGGCATGGGCGGGATGGGCGGGGGCACGTCGCAAGAAGCCACCAAATTCGAGGTCAAGATTCGGATCAAGGACAAGGAGGTCTTTCGCCCGGGCATGTCGGTGACCGCCGAGATCGAGACGCGGTCACGCACGAACGTGTTGTGCGTGCCCATCGCCAGCGTGACCACCCGCGCGCCCAAGCCGCCGGGCGGGGACAAGAAGCCGGCGACGGCCAAACCGGGCCCCTCGGGCGCCCAGGCGGCCACGAGTGACGCGCGCGCCAAGACCAACGCCGCGCCGGCGAATGCCGCCTCCAACCAGACCAGCGCCGTGGCCTCCGGCAGCGCCACCAACGCGCCTGCCGCCCAGGGCACCAACTCGACCCAAGGCACGGCGGGCAAGAAGCAGGGTGAAGCGGCGCGGCCCATCGAGGTCGTGTTCCTTAAGGACGGGGAGCGCGCGAAGATGGTCCCCGTCAAGCGCGGCATCAGCGACGATTCCTACACGGAGATCACCGAGGGCGTGGCGGATGGGCAGGAAGTGGTGGCGGGGGGCTACAAGGTGATCAGCAAAGACCTCGAGGAAGGCAAGAAGGTCCAGGTCGGGCCGGCCAAGGGCGAAGCCCCCAAGGAGAAGAAGTAACGCGAGCCGCAGCGCCTCCGGCCGCGTCCAGTGAATGTACCCGCCAACCCAGACGCCCATCGATGGCCCGTTTTCCCCGGGGCGCGCCTGACCCGGCCCCAACCACCCGAATCCCACCATGGCCCTGATTCACCTTGACAAACTCTCGAGGCGCTACCAGATGGGCGCCGAAACCATTCACGCGCTGCGCGAGGTGAGCCTCGAGGTGCAACGCGGCGAGTACGTGGCGATCATGGGGCCGTCGGGCTCGGGCAAGTCCACACTGATGAACGTGATCGGCTGTTTGGATACGCCCACCACGGGCACCTACGAACTCAATGGCATCAACGTCAGCGATATGGACGACAACCAGTTGGCCGAGGTGCGCAACCGCGAGATTGGGTTTGTGTTCCAGACCTTCAACCTGTTGCCGCGAGCGAATGCCCTGCACAACGTCGAACTGCCCTTGATCTACGCCGGGATCAACTCGGAGGAACGACGGCAGATCGCCCTGGACGCGCTCACGAATGTCGGCCTGGCCGACCGGGTCACGCACAAGCCCAATGAGCTCTCGGGCGGGCAGCGCCAGCGCGTTGCGGTAGCGCGCGCGTTGGTGAACCGCCCATCGATCCTGCTGGCCGACGAGCCGACCGGGAACCTGGACTCGAAGACCGGGGCCGAGATCATGGCCTTGTTCGAGCAACTGGCCGACAAGGGCAATACCATCATCGTGGTGACCCACGAAGAGGACGTGGCCCGCCATGCGCGCCGGGTGGTCCGCATCCGGGATGGGTTGATCGCCAGCGACGAGTTCATCCGCAGGCCGACTGCCGCGCCCGAGACGAGTTCGACCACCGCTGGCGGCTAGGCGGGGCGGGGCAGCCTGACCGATGCGACTTCTCAACGAACTGTTCGAAGGGCTGCGGATCGCGTGGGACGCGTTGCGCGCCAACAAAATGCGCGCTGGTCTCACGACCCTGGGCATTATCATCGGCATCGTCACCGTCACCCTGATGGGAACGGCCATCCAAGGCCTGAAGCGGGGCTTCACGCAGAGCATTTCGAGCCTGGGCGCCGACGTCCTCTACGTGCAGCGGTTCGATTGGTTCATCAGCTCGCACGAGGAATGGATGCGCGCGATGCGCCGGCAGCCCATCAGCGTGGGGCAGGCCCGGGAGTTGACGCGACAGTTGACCTCGGCGTCCGCGGTCGCCCCGTTTGTCGATATCCGCCAGCCTGTGCGCTATAAGAAGCGTGCGGCAGGCAGCGCCACCGTGATCGGCACCACCGACCAGTTCCAGCACACGGGCGGATTCACGCTTTCGCAGGGCCGGTTCATTTCCGCGGCTGAGGCCGACGGCGGGCGCCCCGTCTGTGTGATCGGGTCGGAAACCGCCACCAACCTGTTCAAGGGCGAAACGGTGCTCGGGCAGCGCATTCACGTGGGTGGCTACCCGTTCGAGGTGGTGGGTGTGCTCGACAAGCAAGGTGAGTTCCTGGGGGCGTTCAGCGTCGATAACCAGGTGATCATTCCCATCCGCCAGCTCGCGCTCCTGTTCTGGCGTGATCCCGATTACCAGATTCAGGTGAAGGTGCGCGACCTCGAGAACCTCGAGGACGCGCGCGAGGAGGTGCGCGGGGTGATGCGCAAGATCCGGCACGTGCGGCCCGGCGACGAGGATGATTTCGCCATCAACCAACAAGACCAGTTCATCAAGACCTTCAACCGCGTGGCGGGCACGATTGCCACAGTGGGGCTGTTCATCACCGGCCTCTCGTTGTTCGTCGGCGGCATCGGCATCATGAACATCATGTTCGTGTCGGTGGCGGAGCGGACGCGGGAGATCGGCATCCGCAAGGCCATTGGGGCCAAGCGGCGGGCGATCATGACCCAGTTCCTCACCGAGGCGGCCTCGATCTGCCTCATGGGCGGGCTGCTGGGCCTGGCGATCGCCTGGCCGCTGACACTCGTGATGGCGAAGTTCATGCCGGCGGTGATGTCGGTGAGCGTCGCCGCGATCGCGATCCTGGTTTCCTTGGTAACCGGGTTGATCGCCGGCTTCTTCCCGGCCTGGCGCGCGGCCCGGATGAACCCGGTGGATGCTCTGCGCAACGAATAGCGGCGCCCGCGCATGAACGACAGTCCCCAGCCGCGCCGCCGCGCCTTCGCCAGCCTGCTCCGGGCCGAGATCCACGAGAGTTTCGTGATGGCGATGAGCGCGCTCACGTCGCATAAGCTCCGGTCCGCCCTCACGCTGCTGGGCGTGCTGGTGGGGGTGTTCTCGATCATCGTGGTCATGACCGCGATGCGCGTCTTGCAGAACAATATCGAGAAGGAGTTGAGCCAGTTGGGCAGCCACACGTTCCAGGTGCGGAAATGGCCGGCGGTCTATTTCGGGGGCCCGGACGGCTTCGAGAAGTTCTGGCGGCGCAAGAACATCACCCTGGCCCAGGGCAAGCGCGTGATGGACCGGGCCACCATGGCCCAATCGGTCGGGCTGGAAAGCTGGCTGTGGTCCGGCGAGGCCACCTCGCGTTACCAGAAGACGCCGCCCAACCTGTCCATGATCGGCGCCACGCCGGGCACGTTCCCCGCGCGCAATTGGGTGGTGGGCGAAGGCCGCAGCGTCTCCGAGTCCGACGTGGACGGGACGCACGACGTTTGTGTGCTGGCCGCCAACGCCGCCAAGATCCTTTTCCCCTATGGCTCGGCGTTGGGCGACCGTGTGAAGCTCGACGGCATCGGCTATACGGTGGTGGGCGTGCTCGAGCCCAAGGGCAATGCCCTGGGGGGCGATCAGGACAACTTCGCCGTGGTGCCGATCACTACGGGACTGAACCGCTACGGGCGCTGGTGGCGCAGCCTCTCGATCCTGGTCCAGGCCACCGGCCCCCTGGCCTACGAGGACACCGTCGAACAGGTCCGCGGCATCCTCCGCGCCCTGCGCAAAGTGCCGCCCGGAGACGAAGACGACTTCGAGGTCTTCTCGAACGACTCGTTAATCGGCCAGTTCAAAAGCTTCACCCTGACGGTGCGGGTGGCGGTGGCGATTATCAGCTCGATCGCGTTGGTCGCGGCCGGCATCGGCATCATGAACATCATGCTCGTCTCGGTCACCGAGCGCACGCGCGAGATCGGCATCCGGCGGGCGGTCGGCGCCAAGAAGCGCAACATCATGACCCAGTTCATCATGGAAGCCGTGATGCTCTGCGAAGTGGGCGGGATCATCGGCGTGCTGCTCGGCATCGCTGGGGGGAATATCGCCGCCTACTTCTTCAAGGTGCCACCGGTGATTCCGTTCGACTGGGTCGTGCTCGGGCTGCTGATCTGCTCGGTGGTGGGCGTGACCTTCGGCACCTATCCCGCTTTCAAGGCCGCGAACCTGGACCCGATCGATTCCCTGCGCTACGAGTGACGGCTTGCTCGAGTCGCGCCTCTCCGGGTCCCGCTTTGCCACCACGAGCCACCGCATCCGCCACAAGGAGACAGCAGGCCGAGGACCCGCCAGAAAGTGGGCCGGAAAGCGGCTGAGGACGAGAACCGGTTCACGCGAAGCGCTTGCCGGGTCTGAGAGGATGGTTTAGTCTTGTTCCATGAGCGAGCGAATCGAAATCAATCCGCGCGTTTGCGCCGGCCAGCCCGTCGTCATGGGCACGCGGATTTCAGTGACGGCGATTCTGGAGCAACTGGCGGAAGGGGATTCCTGGGACGACCTCCTGCGCGGCTACCCCGAACTGACCCGCGCAGACATCCAAGCCGTGCTGGATTACGCGCGGCGCTCCATCCTGCACACGGAAATAGCCGTCGTGGGCACGGCCTGATCCTCGGTGCGCATCTATCTCGACCAGATGTTTCGCGCGGAACTGGGGGAGCGACTACGCTTGGCCGGCCACGACGTCGTCCGTGCTTCGGAAGCCGGCCAGGCGCGCGCTGACGACGCCCTCATTCTCGACCGCGCAGTGCGGGAAGAGCGCATTCTGGTCACGTTGGACGAGCATTTCGGCGACTGGGTAGTGTTGCCTCTGTCCGAACATTTCGGGGTCGTCCGAGTAAAGGCGCATCCGCCCACCACGGAGAGCGTCATGAAGGTCTTGCTTCCGCTTCTGTCCAACCGGACGCAGGCAGAGTTCCGGAACCGGCTCGTGATTGTCTCGGCCAACCGCGCACGGTGGATTCGCACCACGGCGGACTAATCCTTACTTCGGCGCCCACGGCGCGAGCGGCAGAATCAGACAAAGCGACGGTCGGACACCGGCGGGACAGCAAAGCGGGACGGCGAGAGCACACAGGTTTCGGGCACCCGCCTCGTTGAACGAATCACGACGGAACATCATCGATTCTCTGCGCTACGAGTGACGGCTCGCTCGAGTCCCGCCACCAGCCCTTCGACCGTGTGCGGCGCGGCCTCGAGGGCGGGGGTAAGACCCAGTGCCGCGAGCGCTTTGCTGGTCTCCGGACCGATCGAGGCCAGGCGCAAGCGTGGGAAGCGCTCGAGCATCTTCGGCAGGTCGAACCTCGAGTGGAAGTTCTCGACGGTCGAGCCGCTGGTGAACGTGATCCAGTCAGCGCCCTCTTCGACCAGGATGGCGGCGTCGCCGCTCGAGTCATCCGTCTCGGCGACGGTGCGGTAGCAGGGGACGTCATCCACGATCGCGCCGAGGTCCTCGAGGAGGCGCGGCAGTTCAGGCGAGGCGACCTCGGCGCGGACCAACAGCATGCGCAAGTTCTCGATGCTTTCGTAGGCCTTGAGCGCGTGGGCGATGTCCTTGGCAACATATTCCTTGGGCATCAGGTCCACTTTCAGATGGAGTTCCTTGAGTTTGGCGGCGGTCGCCGGGCCGACCGCCGCGATGCGGACGGCGCCGAGGTCGCGCAGGTCCTCGAAGCCACGAAAGAAGAAGTCGAAGAAAGCGGCGACGCCGTTGGCCGAGGTAAAGATGATCCATTCATAACAACCCAGCCCCGCGAGCGCCTCGATCAACGGTTCGCGCTGGCTGGGTTCGGCGAGTTTGATGGTCGGGACCTCGAGGATGTCCGCGCCGCGCTCGCGCAGCGGTTGGGCGAGGGCCTGCGCCTGGTCCCGGGCGCGCGTGACCACGATGCGCTGGCCGAAGAGCGGCCGTGCCTCAAACCAGTTGAGTGACTCGCGCAGCGACACGACTCCACCGATCACCGTCACCACCGGTGCGGTCAGCCTGGCGGCGGCGGCGCGCGCAGCGATGTCCTCGAGCGTGCCGGTCACGGTCTGCTGCCGGCCGGTCGTCCCCCAGCGGACCATCGCCACGGGTGTCCCGCTCTTCATGCCGTGCTGCCGCAAAGTGGCAGCCAGTTGGGCGATTCGTTCGGCCCCCATCAGGATCACCAACGTCTCGTTCGCCCGGGCCAGGCGCGCCCAGTCCACACCGGTTGGGTCCTTCGCCGGGTCCTCGTGTCCGGTGATCACGGTGAAACCGGAACAGTGACCGCGATGTGTCAAGGGTATTCCGGCGTAACTGGGCGCCGCGGAAACCGAGGACACCCCAGGCACCACTTCGAAGGGGATGCCGCTGGCCGCCAGGCCCTCTGCTTCCTCACCCCCCCGGCCGAACACATACGGGTCGCCGCCTTTGAGACGGACCACGCACTTGCCTTCGCGGGCGAAGCGGGCAAGCATCGTGTTCAATTCCGCCTGTGAGATCGAGCCTTCGGGCGTGTGCTTCCCGCGGGCGACAAGCGCCGCCGTCTTGGGGGCCAGGCGCAGGAGTTCGCGGTTGACCAGCGAGTCATAAACAACGACGTCGGCCCGGCGCAGCAATTCCGCGCCGCGGAGTGTCAGCAGTTGCGCGTCGCCCGGGCCGGCGCCCACCAGATAGACCTTTCCGACGGCCTTCATGCGACGTCAACGTTCCAGGCGCTTGAGTTGCGCGGCCACGCGTTCGCCCAAGGCAACGGGTTCGCCCGCCGGACCGTGCTCCTCGCCTCGGACCGCGCGCCCCGTGTGGAAGCTCACGGCGCGCAGGCGGAGGCTCGCCCCCGCGACCTCGGCGTAGGCGGCCACGGGGCTCTGGCAACCGCCGCCCATGGCGCGCAAGAAAGCGCGCTCGGCGGCCACGCACTCATGCGTGTCCCGGTGGTCAAGCCGGGCGCAGACCGACGCCAGGCGCGCGTCGTTGGCCCGGGTTTCGATTCCGACCGCGGCCTGGCCGGCACATGGCAGCATGACTTCCACCTCGAGGAAAACCGCCAGCAGTCCGGCCGGAACAGCGCTGGCCGGGCTCCCGGCGGGCGTGGGCAGCGGTCCTTCCAGCCGTCCGTCCGCGTGGATGCGGAACCCGAGTCGTCCCAGGCCCGCGGCGGCAAGGATGGTGGCGTCGATCTGGCCGTTCTGCGCCACTTTCTGGAGCCTTGTGCCAACGTTGCCGCGGATTTCGACGGTCCGCAGGTCCGGCTTCGCGGCGAGCACTTGCTCACGCCGGCGGGTGCTGCTGGTGGCAACCACGGCCCCAGGCGGCAATGCGGCCAGGGTCAACCCGGGAGCGAACCCTCGCAGGCTCGAGGCGGCCGCGCCAGCCGTGGCCCGGGCTGAAGCCCGATAGACCAGCACGTCGCGCACATCGGCGCGGAGTCCCACGGCGCCCAGGATCAACCCGTCTGGGAGGTCGGTGGGGAGGTCCTTGAGGCTGTGGACGGCCAGGTCGGCTTCTTCGCGCAGCAATGCCACCTCGAGTTCTTTGGTGAACAGGCCCTTCGGCAGGGACTCTCCCGGCTGGGCCATCGAGGCGGTCTGCATCTTGTCGCCTGTGGTCTTGATGATGCTGAGCTCGAAGGCCAACTCCGGGAAGGCCGCGCGGCATTGAGCCAGCACGCCGTGCGCTTGCGCCAGCGCCAACGGGCTTCCGCGCGTGGCCAGGATGATGGGGCGATCCCGCGGTGGCATCGGGCTAGGAACCGAACGCGAGCTTGGAACCGGAGAGGAAACCGGCTGGCGGCGCGGCCAGCAAGGCCTTCACCTTTTCGCGAATGATCGTCTCGCACCGGGCGATCTCTTCCTGCCGCTGGCGCAGCGCATCGGCGGCGATGGTCTGGAGGTCGTCGATGTTATAGAGATACACACCGTCCAGACGGTTGACCTCGGGGTCGATGTCACGGGGGACGGCGATGTCGATCAGGAGCAGTGGCCGATGCCGGCGCAACCGCACCAACGGCTCGAGCCGGGCGCGGTCCAGCACGTAGCCGGGCGCGGACGTGCTGCTGATCACGATGTCCACGGCGGCAAATTCCTCCGCCCACCCGTCGAACGCCACTGCCCGTCCCCCCAACTCGGCGGCCAGCGCCGCCGCGCGATCGAACGAACGGTTAGTGACGAGAATGTGCTGGGCCCCGCGCGAGAGAAGGGCCCGGGCGGTCTTCTCGCTGGTGTCCCCGGCGCCGATCACCATCACGGTCCGGTCGGAGAGCGAAGTGAAAATGGTCTGCGCCAGCTCGACCGCCGCCGAGCCCACCGAGACCGTGCCGCGCTGGATGTTGGTCTCGGTGCGGATTTGCTTGGCCACGTTGAAGGCGCGCTGGAAGGCCTTGTTGAGCCGCTTGCCGGTGTGCTGGTGTTGCAGGGCCAGATCGTAGGCGCGTTTGAGTTGCCCCAGGATTTCGGTCTCCCCCAGCACCATCGAATCGAGCCCGCAGGCCACTTTGAACAGATGTTCGAGACTCTCGGGTTCGGCGTAACTGTAGAGCTCGCTGCCCAGGGGATCGCGGAAGCTATGCCAGTCCAGCAGGAACTGCCGCAGGGCGGTGAGCGTGGCGGCCGGGTCGCGGGCGCCGGCGACGTAGAGCTCAACCCGGTTGCAGGTCGAGAGGATCACCGCCTCATCACTGAGCGTGCTCGAGCGAAGCTTCTGCAGGGCCTCGGGCAGCGTGGGCTCGGCGAAAGCCAGCCGCTCCCGCAGCTCGACGGGCGAGGTGTGATGGCTCAAGCCGACGGCGACAACAGGCATGGGTCAAGGACGATGGATGTCCGACAGCATGTTGAAGCCCCAGAAGGTGAGAATGACGAAACAGAAACTCCCGATGGCGCCCCAGGCAAACCGCCGCCCGCCTTGCGCGAAGCGCCAGCGCAGCACCAGGAGACCGAGATAAACGCACCAGACAAACAGGGACCAGTAAATCTTGAAATCGGGCTGGAAATAGGCGCCCTTTTCCCGCTTCAGCCAGAGGGCGCCCATCACCAGCCCCACCGTGAGCAGCACCAAACCTCCCGTCAACAGGCGCCCCGTGACCGCCTCAAGCCGCTGGATCGGAGGCAGCAGGGCGAACACAGCCCGCAGCCGACGATGCTTCAAGTCACGCTCCTGGGTCAGGTACATGAAAGCGGCCACCGACCCAAGGCCGAAGGCTCCATAGGCAAGCAGGATCGTCGAGGCATGCAGACTCGCCAGGCCGTGGGCGAATTGTGGCTTCGGCCCGTGCATATCCAGCTTGGGCATGAGCGCAAAGACGCCAATGGCCAGCAGCACAGGCGAGGCGAACGCCCCGAGGAACCGGAAGCGCGGCCAGAGGCCCGCCACCATGTAGGTGGCCGCAATCGTCCACGTCACGAATATAGTGGCCTCATAAAGGTTGTTGACCGGGCATTTGGCCAGCGAGAAACCGCGCTTGGCCATGGCAATGGTATGGAGGCCCAGGCCCAACAGCAGCAGGAGGTAATTCACCCGGTTGTCTTCGCGGAAACCCTTCCGCCAGAGGAAAATGGAATAAACCGCGCTGGCGCCATACACCAGCACGGCCAGCAGGAAGAAGTTGCGGTCACTCAAGCCGAGCACGGAATGAGCTTATGCCAGTTGATAATCGCTGCAAGTGGCAAAACTCCCACGGCACCGGGAGCCGAGCGGGAGAGCCCTTGGGAGCACCGAGGGCACCGCCAACAATCCAAACCCGCGGGCGGGCTGCGGCCTCGACGAATGAGGGAGCGCTGGGCGCCTATTCCTCGCCGCCGAAGAATTTCCGCTCGAGCTTCTCCATCTCCTTCTTGAGGGCCTTGGCCTTGGTGCTGTCCGGGATGCAGAAGCCCGCCCAGCCTGGGCGCTTCACCACTTTGTCAATGGCATCCACCAGGGCCTTGACACCTTCGATGCCCAGGCCGGCGGCCAGACAGTTCCGCACTCCCGCCCGCAACGAGGCCGCCCACTCGTCGGCGGTCAGGAACTGCGAAATGGGGGCCGGGTGAGCCGAGTCGGCGCCCACTTTGTCGCCATACTTCGAGTAGTGACCGAGATAATGGTGTGAGTATTCGATGGCCACCATCATGCCCACCATCTGGCTGAAGCTGCTCGCCTGCTCGTCCAGCAACTTCGTGTCCCAGTAGCGGGAGTCGGAACCGCCCGGCAGCTCTTGAGGGGCGTCGCCAAGGCTCAGCACGTACTTCTCGAAGTAGCCCTTGCTCACCTTCTCGATCGCCTTGGCGTGCGCCAACCGATTCATCAACTCGACGAAACCGGAGGAGAACACGACGACGCCCTTGTCGCCTGCGGCCCCCTGCGTCAGGAACGCCGCGCCCTCGGGCTTCACCATCACGTCATGGCGCGTCAGCACCCCACGCGGCTTGGCATCAAGCGCTTCGTAGATGTCGTTGGCAATCCGGGAGACCGCCTCGGCGCCAGTCTTCGCGTAGCGGTCCTCGGCGAGGAGGGCCGGGCTGGCCAGGCAGGCGAGCAGGGCCGTGAGGCGGACGATGGACAGAACATGGCAACGAGCAACTATATTCATCGGTTCTTATGCAAAGGATTAAGCAAAATCTCAAGTACCGATAACACCGGTTACACCTGAATGCAAGGGATTTCAACGCGCGCAACCCTGGCGCTCCGTGCGGGCGCGCCTGCGCGCGCGGCGTCGTCCGTCTTGGGCTGTGCGGTCACGAGCGCGTGCCGGGCGCAAAGACGCTGGCCAGCACGACTTCCTTGATTTTCCAAAGGAGAGTCATTGTCAACGCGATGGGCAGGAGCAGGAGCAGGAGCAGGAACACGAGGCCCGTGCGCTCGAGAAACCGCAGGCTGGGCACGAGCCAGGGCGGAAGCGGCTGCCAGTTGCCGAGCAGCGTCCAGAACGTCACGACCAGGAGGGTGGCCAGCAACAGGTAAAGGTTCATGGTGGTGAACATGCGGGTCTCGAGGCGGAGCGTTTCGTCGGGCAACATGGCCGCGAGGCGCTGGAGGGCAAGGTTGAGGTTGACCACGAAAAGCAGGCCGGACAGGGCAAGGACGGCCACGGCAAGCCGGTAATGGGCCACGTGGGGGAGGATTTTCCACCAGTAGAGGAACGGGGCGAGGCCCAGGTTGACGAGGGCCAGGAGCTTGAGGCGGTCGAGGGCGTGGCGCCAGACGGCCTCCTGCCGCTGGAACTGGCCGATTTGGAAGAGTCCATAGAGCAGAATGGCATTGGCGAGGATCGGGGGCAGCATGCCCAGTGGCGCCAGCAGGTGCGTGCGGGCGGTTTGCACGGAAACCACGAGAGTCAACGGCAAACCCCAGAAGAGCAGCGCGAGCCCGCGCACCAACCGGCTGAGCGCGCGCATCAGTTCGGGCTGTGGACCAGTCTCGCTCATGGTGGGGCGGCGGGGCGGGGCCGATCGAGCCACCCCAGGCCGCTGGGCCGTACCGGAGCCTGGGGAAGAGTGTGGCCGGCCACAAGCCCGGGCGGGGTTAGATCGTCAGGTAGGTGTATTCCTTGAGGCCGCGCTCGTAGTCGTCGAGCAAACGCATGGCCTCGGAAGGCTTGAGTTTGTCGGACTTGATCGCCACGTCCATCTGGGCCTTCATCTGGCGTTTGAGCTCGTTTTCGTCGTATTGCACGGAAGCGAGGGCCTGGACGATGGTGCTGCCCTCGATGATCTCCTCGACATAGTAGCCGCAGGGCTCGTCGGGATCGAGAAACACGTGGACCTCGTTGACGCGGCCGAAGAGGTTGTGGAGGTCGCCCATGATGTCCTGGTAGGCGCCCATGAGGAAGAAGCCGAGGTGATAGGGCTCGGGCTGGCCGTTGCCGTTGGGATTGAGCGAGTGCAACGGGAGCGTATCGCGCACGTCGCGCAAGTCGATGAACTTGTTGATCTGTCCGTCGGAATCGCAGGTGATGTCCACCAGGGTGGCTTCGCGTGTGGGGCGTTCATTGAGCCGGCTGATCGGCATGATGGGGAACAACTGGCCCAGCGCCCAGTGATCCAGCAGCGACTGAAAGACCGAGAAGTTGCACAGATACTGGTCGCCGAGGCTGTCCTCGAGCTTGCGGATTTCCTCGGGCACGTAGGCCTGGCCGCGGAAACTGCGAACCACTTCCTCGCCGATCTCCCAATAGAGGCTCTCGATCTTGGCTTTCTCCGGCAAACCCATCACGCCGAGAGTGAACATGTTGTGCGCGTCCTCCTTGCGTTCGAGGGCGTCGTGATAGGCCTCGAGTTTGTTGAGGCGGGCGAGGTTCTTACGGATGTCCACCAACTCGCGAACCAGCGGATGCTCGTTGTCGCCCAACTGGCTGGCGTGGTTGAGCTGGGTCTTGCCGATGGAACCGAACACCTCGACGATGAGCACGCTGTGGTGGGCTACGATGGCGCGCCCGCTTTCGCTGATGATCTCTGGATGCGGCACGCGCTCCGCGTTGCAGACATCGGCGATGTAATAAACGATGTCGTTGGTGTACTCCTGGAGAGTGTAGTTGATCGAGCTGTCGAACGCGGACCGGCTGCCGGCATAGTCCACCCCGAGCCCCCCCCCCACGTCCAGATACTCGATGGCAAAGCCCATCTGGTAGAGCTTCGCATAGAACCGCGCCGCCTCCTGGACCGCCTTCTTGATGGTGAGGATGTCCGGCACCTGCGAACCGATGTGGAAATGCAGCAGCTTGAAGCAATGGCCGAGATTTTCGCTCTGGAGCATCTGCGTCGCGGCCAGCAACTCGGCGGTGTTCAGGCCGAATTTTGCGTTCTCGCCGCCGCTGTCGGCCCATTTGCCGCCGCTGCGGGTTTGCAGCCGGGCGCGCACGCCGATGATGGGCTCGACACCCGTCTGGCGCGAGACGGCGAGGATTTGCTTGAGCTCCTCGAGTTTCTCGACGACCAGGATGACCTTCTTGCCGAGCTTCAGGCCCATGAGGGCCATCTTGATGAAGGCGGCGTCCTTGTAGCCGTTGCAAACGATCAGGCTGCCGGCCTGGCTCTGCAAGGCCAGCCCCGCGAAGAGTTCGGGTTTGCTGCCGACCTCGAGGCCGAAGTTGTAAGGCTTGCCCGCGTCGAGGATTTCCTCGACCACCTCGCGCAGTTGATTCACCTTGATCGGGAACACGCCGCGGTAGTTGCCCTGGTAACTGAACTCGGCAATCGAGCCGCGAAAGGCCTGGTTTACCGACTCGACCCTGTGCCGCAAAATGTCCTGGAACCGAATCAGCAACGGGAACCGAAGGCCGCGGCCCTTGGCCTCGCCGATCACGTCCGTCACGTCCACCGAAGCGCCTGCCTCGTGGAGGGGCCTGGCCACGACGTGCCCGGCCTCGTTGATATCGAAGTAGTTCGCCCCCCAACGATCGATGTTGTAGAGACTGCGAGCCGCCTGGATGTCCCACGGCTTGCTTTCGTCGGAAAGGTTGCTCATTTCACGGTCAAGTCTCGCCACTATAAAAATCCGCGCGCACATTTCAAGGCGCGCGCGCAAGAAATTTCAAAATTCATTTCCCGGTGGCATCGCGCGGTTGTGCGAGGTGATGCGGTGCTGCGTCCCCCCCAGGCCAGCCGCTTCACCGTCGAGTGCCGCCGGTGGCGGCCCCGCGATCGCCACTTGTCCACTCGTCGCGGCCCGGCTACGTTTTCCGGCGTGAACAACCTTGTGGCGAACTCGCCGGCGCACCGGGCGCTCCGCCGGGCCGCGTCGGCCTGGCGGCGCGAGGATCTTCCGCGCCGCGCCTGATCCTTATGCAAGTGCCGTTGGACCTTCTCGTGCGCCACTGCGACCGACTGCTGCTCACCCGTGAGTTCACCGATTGGGACGGCGCGGCGAACGGGCTCCAGGTCCAAAACCACGGCGGCGTCACACGCATCGCCGCGGCGGTGGATGCGAGCCTCGCCACGGTGCGCTTGGCCATCGCGGCCCGGGCCGACCTGCTGCTCGTGCATCACGGGTTATTCTGGACGCCGGCGCATCCCTGGACCGGCCGGCGCTACGAACTGCTGCGCCAGTTGCTCGACCACGATGTGGCCGTGTACAGCTCGCACCTCCCCCTGGATGCGCATCCCCGGCTCGGCAACAACGCCCGGCTCTGCGCCGCGTTGGGCTGGCACAAGCTCGAGCCGTTTCTCACCGTGAAGGGCCGGGCCATCGGCTGGAAGACCCGCACGCGGGTCGCACGCGACGAGTTGCGCGCCCGCCTCGGCGCGGTGCTCGGCTGTCCGCCGCGATTACTCGCCTGCGGGCCGGCTGTCTGCCGCCGGGTTGGCGTGGTCACGGGCGGCGCGGGCAGCGAGTTGAAGCAGGCGGCCGCCGAGGGTGTCGATACGCTCATCACGGGGGAAGGCCCGCACTGGACGTTCATCGCCGCGCAGGACTTGGGCCTGAATGTCTTCTATGGCGGCCATTACGCCACGGAGACGTTCGGTGTGAAGGCGCTCGCCGCCCATCTGTCGAAGAAATTCGGCTTGCCTTGGGAGTTTGTCCACCACCCGTCGGACCTCTGAGCGTGAGCGCAGCGCAGCCGTTCGGCGTGTTCACTCCGGTTGCAGAATCCTCTTCGCGAGGTTCGGCACGTACTCACTCAAGCGGGGCGGTGTGGAAGGATCGTTCGGGGCCATGGCCGCCACAGCCTCCATCAGTGGCTGCGCCTTGGAGCCGAGAGCGTCGATCGCGTTCAGCGCCAGCATCGAGACGTAAAGTCCGTTCTTGTCCGGTGGCGCGAGGGCTTTGAGCACGGGCAGGCCCAGCTCGAGGTCGCCCGCGCTGCCGTGCTGTGCGAGGGTCCAGGCCGCGATCACGCGCACGCTCGGGGAACGGTCCACAAGCGCGCCACGGAGTTCCTCGCGGGCAAGCCGCGTGGCGGTCGCGCCGCGCATGAGCAGGCCCATCGCAGCCCAATACCGCAGCGCGCTGTCATCCGCCTTCAGGCCTGCCTTGAGGCGCGACAGGGCCTCAGGTTTGAGAGAGGACGCCAGCTCCGCCATCGCGAGAATCTCCTCGAGCGGGCAGCCGCCGGCGTTGTGGCCAAGCTCGTAAGCCGTCCGGCCCGCCGAACGCCGGTGCTGCTCGTCCTCGGGCAGCAGGCCGACATCGCGAATCGCGAGGGCGTGATCGTGCTGGGCGCGACGCAACTCCTCGAGGACGGCGTGGTGTGCGGGCGAGGCGGCGAGGTTCTGGACCTCGTCCGGGTCGGCTTCGAGATCATACAACTCCTCCGGGGGCTTGGTTTCCCAGAAGAACGTCTGCGGCGGCTTGAGTTTCCCCTCATCATAGAGCCGCTTCCAGGTCCGCGTCGTCGGCGTCTGAAACATGTACTGGATGTACTGTCCGTAGATCAGGTGCGGCATGTAATTGCGGATGTACACGTAACGCTGGTCGCGAACGGAGCGAACCAGGTCAAGGCGTTCATCCATGCGCCCGCGGAAACCGTGCAGGTAGCGCGAAGGTGGCGCGGCGAACGGCCCGAGGAACGCACGCCCTTGCATCCATTCCGCCGGTTTGAGGCCAGCCAGGCCCAACAGCGTCGGAGCGAGGTCCACAAACGCAACAAGTCGGTCCGAGACGCCGCCTGGCGCATACTCGGTGGGAGCGAGTGCTCTGAACTTCGGCGGGATCGAGACGAGTAGCGGCACTTGCAACCCCGAGTTGTAGGGCCATCGCTTGCACCGGGGCATGCCCGGGCCGTGGTCCCCATAAAAGAAGACGATCGTGTCCTCCTCCAAGCCGGCGTCGGCGAGCTCCTGCAAACGTTGGCCGGCCTCCGCGTCCATCTCGCTGATGCGGTCGTAGTATTGCGCCCAATCGAGCCGCGTGTCGGGCGTGTCGGGATGATAGCCCGGCACCCGGACCTTGGCCGGGTCGTGCTTGGGCGCGTAAGGGCGGGTGCGGATTTGGCTCTCGTGCGTGGCCATGATGTTGAAGACGGCGAAGAACGGCTGGCCCGGCTTGCGGTTCCGCCAATGGGCCCGGGCCGACGAGTCGTCCCAGACCTGGCCCGGCTTCTCGAGGTTGTAATCCTCCTTGCTGTTGTTGCTGCAGTAGTAACCGCGCTCACGCAGGAACTGCGGGTACATCCTCATGAACGAAGGCATGGGTACGAGGCTGCGCATGTGCTCCGAGCCGGTGGCGGTCGGATACACCCCCGAGATGATCGTGGTGCGCGCCGGCGCGCACACCGGCGCGTTGGACCAAACGTGGCGATAACGCAGGCCCCGGGCCGCGAGACGGTCGAGGTTCGGAGTGATCGCGTAGGTGTCACCGTAGCACCCCAGGTGTGGGCCGGTGTCCTCGCAGGTGATCCAGAGAATGTTCGGCAGCTCCGGACTCGCGGCGTTCGCGATCGGCAGAAGCGCCGCGGCCAGCGCCCACGCGAGCCGGAGGATAGGTGGCTGCTTCATGACTGCCGCGCCGCCGCCGCAGTGGCGCCCCGGTTGGCGCCAAGCAACGTGACGATGAGCGTGTACGCGCCCTGGTTGTGGGTCTCACCGCAACCCAACAGCCACCGCAGAAGGCTGGCGATATGGATCACCTGCACGGTCGCGCGCTGCGCCTCGAAGGCGGCCACGACCCGCGCCATGCTTAACGTGTTCCAATGGTAATCGTCCACCGGCCGCACCACGTGGTCGTCGATCTCGTCCATGTTGAAGAAGTGGGCGCAGATCGCGCTCCGCGTCACGCGGCACAACTCGGCGACGGCCCGTTCGAGGCCGGCGGGTGAAAGGTGCTCGAAAAGGTCGTGCACGTACGCAACATCGAAGGGCCGGTCGGTCTCGATGTCAAACACGTTCCCGAGCCTGAACGTGGCGCCGGGATGCCGGCTGGAGGCGTTGAGGATGTTCTTCTCGCACAGATCAAAGCCCGTGTAATCGAGCCCGGCCGCCAATCCAAAGGCCTCGACGAACCGATAGTCATTGGCCGAACCGCAGGCGGGCTCGAGGACGGTGAGGCGGCGGCCGCTTGCGCCCTCGAGCCGCCGGGGCCAGAGACGCTGGAACGTCTCGAGCCATCCCCGGTCCCATCCCTCCGCGGGGGGGGGGGACGCGCCAGCCTCGAGCCAGCGCCGCAAGTAATTCGGAACTCGCGCCCCGCCCGCCCGCCGGGGCAGGGCGCTGAAGGCGTCCACCAGGAAACCAGGGACCTCGACCCCCTCCGCGTTGTCCGCGCGGGCGCGCAGCGCGTGGAGCACGGCTCGGCGGGTCTCGGCGTCGGCGCCCTGGTTCTTGTGGAACGCCAGGAGCCAGTTCATGACCACCGCAAAGCGTAATTCCTCGACCCGCAGGGATCGGAAGCGGCTGCCGAACCGTTGCTCGATCAGGAAGTGCCGGGTGAGGATGCTTTGCACGTTGATGCGCGGGTCCTCGACATCCGCCACCAGGTAGTCGGCGAGCATCGCCTGGTCGTGCCGCATCCAGGACCGGGCCAGTCGCTCGGTCTCGGCCTGGAGTTGCGCGGTCAGCATCGGTTCCATGTTCATCCTGTCCCAGCCGCGCACACGCTGGCAATGAGAACCGGCCGCCCAACGCCCGGCCCTCGGCGCAGGCGATGGCGCCGAAGCGCCTGGTAGTGCAGCCCCGACGGCGCTTGCCATCCGGCGGCGCGTGGCGGAAAATCGCCGCCGATGAAACCGCTGCGAACGATCGATTGTCGGGTGCTGTGAAAACCTACTCGAACCTCATCGGGGGCGACTGGGTGGCCGCCCAGTCGGCCAAGACGTGCCAGACGTTGAACCCCGCGGATACGCGGCAGATCGTGGCGGAATACCCGCTGAGCGGCCAGGCGGATGCCGCTGCGGCCATCGCCGCCGCGCAGAGAGCCTTTCCCGCCTGGGCGGCCACGACACCGGTCGCCCGCGGGCGCATCCTGAGCAAGGCCTCGCAAGTCCTCGAGACCCGCAAGGCCGAGCTGGCCGAACTGCTCACGCGTGAGGAAGGCAAGACGCTGGCGGAGAGCACTGGCGAAGTTCAGCGCGCCATCGACATCTTTCGTTTCTTCGGTGGTTTGAGCTACACCCTGGGCGGGCAGACGATCCCCCATGATCTTCCCGGCAACCTGCTTTACACGGTTCGCCAGCCTCTGGGCGTGGTGGCGCTGATCACGCCTTGGAACTTTCCCATCGCCATCCCGGCTTGGAAGATGGCCCCTGCGTTGGTGGCCGGCAACGCGGTCGTCATCAAACCAGCTTCGCCCGCCCCCGCGATGACCCTCGAACTGGGGCGAGCCTTGCAGGAGGCCGGCCTGCCCAAGGGCGTCCTGAACATCGTCATCGGCGAAGGCCGGTCCGTGGGCACGGAGTTGGCAACCAACCCCGCCGTGGTGGCGTTGTCCTTCACCGGCTCGCACGCCATCGGTCAGCAGATTTACCGGCAACTCGCCGAGCGTATGGCGCGCGCGCAGATGGAGATGGGCGGCAAGAACCCGACCATTGTGCTGGCGGACGCGGACCTGGACCTTGCCGCCTCGCTCGTGGTGCGTGCCGGGTTCGGGCTCACCGGCCAGGCCTGCACCGCCACCAGCCGTGTGATCGTCGAGCGGAGCGTGCTCGGCCCGTACACCGACCGCCTGGTGGCCAAGGCCAAAGCGATGAAAGTCGGCAACGGCCTCGTCGCCCGCGTTGAGATGGGACCCGCGGTCAACCAGGCACAATTGGAGGGCGACCTGGCGGCGGTTGAACAGGCGGTGGGCGAGGGCGCCGAGTTGCTTTGCGGGGGCCGGCGGCTGCTGGACGGGGACCTGGCCCACGGTTATTTCATCGAGCCGACCGTCCTGGGGAACGTCACTCCCAAGATGCAAATCGCCACCGAAGAAGTCTTCGGGCCCGTTGTGGCGGTCATGGCGGTGGACAACTTCGACGAGGCGCTGGCGGTGGCCAACGGTGTCGAGGTCGGGCTCTCGGCTTCGATTGTCACCCGCAACCTCAAGCAGGCGATGCTCTATTCCGAACGGATCCAGGCCGGGGTGGTGAAAATCAACCAAATCAGCACGGGCCTGGCGTTGCAGGCCCCGTTTGGGGGTGTCAAGAAATCCAGCACCGACTCGTTCCGCGAGCAAGGACCGGGCGCGATCGATTTCTACAGCCGCCTCAAGACGGTGTACCTCGATTACTCGGCCTGAGCGCGGGTGCGTCGCGCCGAAGCGGGGACGCAGTGACGCCACAACCGGCAAACCCGATATGAAACTCTGCCGTTACCAGGCCGGCCATGAGCCGCCACGAGTCGGATGCCTGCTGGACGATGTCACGGTGGGCGATCTCACCAGCGCCGGAGTGGCGTCCCTTGAGAGCGTGCTCGAGCGCGACGACCCGTTGCCGTGGCTTAAGGGCGTTGCCGAAAGAGCGCAACCCGCTCGACCGCTTTCGCAGGTCCGTTTGCTGCCGCCGCTCGAAGGACAAGAGGTCTGGGCCGCCGGTGTCACCTACCTCCGCAGCAAGACGGCCCGCATGGAGGAGTCCAAACATAGCGCCTCGGCCTACGATCTTGTGTATGAGGCCGAGCGTCCCGAGTTGTTTTTCAAGGCTCTGCCCCAAAAAGTCGTCGGCCCGGGCGAGGCCATTGGCGTGCGGCGGGACTCGAAATGGACTGTCCCCGAGCCGGAGTTGGCGCTGGTGATCAACTCACGTGGCAAGGTTACAGGTTGCACCATTGGCAACGACGTCAGTGCGCGGGACATTGAAGGCGCGAACCTGCTCTATCTGCCCCAGGCCAAGGTCTATGATCGCTCTTGCGCGTTGGGGCCGTGTGTCGTGCTGGGCGCCAGCGAAGCCGCGGTGCGCACCTGGACCATCCGGCTCGAGATCCACCGGGCCGGCCATTTGGCGTTCTCCGGCCAGACCGATGTCGGCCGCATCAAACGGCGCTTCGACGAGCTGGCCCAGTTCCTGTTCCGTTCGCAGACCTTCCCGCAAGGCGCCGTGCTGCTGACCGGCACCGGCGTTGTGCCTCCGGACGATTTCACGCTCGAAGCCGGGGACACCGTCCGCATCACCGTGTCCGGGATCGGCACACTCGAGAACCCGGTCGTGGCGGTGTAGGGTCTGGGAGGGGACGAACCCAGCGTCAAAGGGCTTCTCAAGACGCCCCGGTTCCGCTGGGATTCAGGCATGTCAGAGAAGCTCCTGGACCAGGCGAAAGTCGATCGCAGCGCGTTCAGTGTGGTTGCGCTCAGCGAGGCGGATGCTACCGATGAGAAGTACTGGAAATCCCGCACCCCGGACGAGCGGTTCGAGGCCCTGGAATTGAGCCGGCAGATTGCTTATGGCTACGATCCGACTGCCAGCGGACTTTCGCGATTTTTTGAAGTTGTTGAATTCACACCGCGTTGAGTACCTGCTCGTCGGCCGGCTGAAGGACCTGCTTGACGTGCAGAAACTGAGTTGAGGGAGATCGGACTGACGTCCGATGCTACGTGCGGCACGAGGGCGTACGGCCAGCTCGATTCTGCTTTTCGCCCGGCGGGTGCGCTGGCATCGTGTCGGGCGTTTCCGTGGCATAGCCGCGCTCGAGGCGCGCCGCGCGGCCCCCATGCCCGAACGCTTAAATGGCAGACTCGGACGATCAACTGGCGGCGCAACGTCGTGCGCGCGTGCAGGAGTTCCGTCGCCGGCATCGGACGGGGCTGCTGACCATTGTCTTCACCGACCTCGTCGGCTCGACGCAGCTCAAACAGCAGTTGGGAGACCGCGACGCGGTGGCGTTGATCCAATGGCATCACGCGCTGGTGCGGGAAATCCTGGGCCAATTCCAGACAGGACAGGAGATCGAGACGGCAGGTGACTCGTTCCTGCTGGTGTTCACCACGCCCTCGGACGCGGTGACGTTCGCCTTGTTGTTGCAGTCGCGGCTCCGGGCCGCGAACAAGGAGGCGGCGTGGCCGGTGACGGACCGCGTGGGCATTCACGTCGGGGAGGTGTTCATCGAGGAGGCCGGGGGCGCCGATGGGGGCAAGGACCTCTACGGCATCCAGGTCGATACGTGCGCGCGCGTGATGTCGCTGGGCGCGAGCGGGCAGGTGCTGCTGACGCGGTTTGCCTTTGACAACGCGCGGCAAGTCCTCAAGGGGCAGGACCTCGAGGGCATCGGTGCTTTGTCCTGGCTCAACCACGGCGCTTACGTGCTCAAGGGGGTCGAAGAACCCATCGAGATTTGCGAGGTGCGCGAGGCGGACATCGAGGCGCGGCCGCCGCCCACGACTTCCGAGAAGGCACACCGGCATGCGGCCCCGGGGAGCGACCAGGTCCTGGGCTGGCGGCCGGCCCTCGAGCAACTCGTGCCCGGCACCAAGTGGGTGTTGCAGGAGAAGCTCGGCGAGGGCGGATTCGGCGAGGTCTGGCTGGGCTTTCACGAGGCGCTCCGCGAACACCGGGTCTTCAAGTTCTGCTTTCAAGCCGACCGCGCGCGGTCCCTGAAGCGGGAGGTCACCCTGTTCCGGCTGCTGAAGGAGCGGGTGGGCCATCACCCGAACATCGTGGGGGTGCAGGAGGTGTTCTTCGACGAACCGCCCTACTACATCATGATGGACTACGCCGAGGGCCAGGACCTCAAGGCCTGGTGCCAGGCCCAAGGTGGCGTCGAGAAGATTCCCCTCTCAACCCGGCTCGAGATCGTGGCGCAGGCCGGCGATGCCTTGCAGGCGGCCCATGAGGCCGGGGTGATCCATCGCGACGTCAAACCTGCCAACATCCTAATCGGGCGCAGCGCCGAATCGAGGACCGAGTTGCGGACCGCCACCCGCGCCGCCGCCGCCGCGGCCGCGGCGGATCAGCCGGCCCCACCCGCCGTAGCTCCGTCGTCGGTGCTCGTCAAGCTGACTGATTTCGGGATCGGCCAGGTGGTCTCGGAGGAGTACCTGTCCGGGGTCACCCGCGCCGGCTTCACGCAGACGATCCTCTCTGACAGCTACTCGTCGCAGACGGGGACACAGATGTACATGGCCCCAGAGCTGTTGGCGGGCAAGAACGCCTCGCCGCGCTCCGACCTCTACTCACTGGGGGTGGTGCTCTACCAACTGCTGGTGGCGGACCTGCGCCGGCCGCTCGCCACGGATTGGGCGCGCGAGATCTCCGATCCGCTGCTCAAGGAGGATTTGGCCCGTTGCTTCGCCGGGAACCCACAGGACCGTTTCGCCGCGGTGAGCCAGTTGGCGGAGAACCTGCGTTTCCTGGACCAGCGCCGCGCCGCCCTGGCCGAGCAACAGGCGGCCGCGGCGGCGCGCGAGCGCGCGGCTTACCGGCGTGGGATGTGGCGCACGGCGGGCATCGCGGCCCTGATCCTGGCGGGAGTTTTGTGGCTGGCCCTCTACGCGCTCAATCAATCGCGCCTTGCGCGCAGCGAATCGGCGCGCGCCGTCCAGCAGACCACCCGCGCCGAGGCCAGCGCGGCCGAGAGCCAGCAGCGGCGCGTGCGCCTCAACGTTGGTTATGGCAGCCGCCTGCTCGAGGATGGTGATTGGCTGGGGTCGCTGCCGTGGTTCGCCGAGGCGCTCCGACTCGAGCAGGGTGATCGCGCCCGCGAAGAGGTCCACCGCCGGCGCCTCGCGGCCGTGATGCTGCAGAGCCCGCGGTTGGAGCACGTGTGGTTCCACACGGGCGGAGTCAACCAAGTTGTCTTCAGTCCGGACGGACGCCGCGTCGCGGCGGGCGGCAACGATAGCTTCGCCCGGATTTGGGACGTCGAGTCGGGTGCCGCCAGCGTCCCGCCGCTCGCTCACAACGGGCCGGTGCAAGTGGTGGCCTTCAGCCCCGACAACCGCTGGCTGGCCACCGGCGGCGACGATTTCCACGCCCGGGTCTGGGATGCCGCCACGGGTCAGCCCGTGACGCCGCCCCTCGAGCACAACGGCGCGCTCGCAGACCTGCTCTTCAGCCCCGATGGCCGCCGGTTGCTCACCGGGGCCAGCGAGTTCATGGTGCGTCTCTGGGACATTGCCGCTGGCCAACTGGCCGTTCCGGCCTTCGTCCACAGCAACTTCGTGGTCGGCGCCGCCTTCAGCCCGGAGGGCACGCGCGTCGTGACCGCCACCCTCGACGGCCATGTGCAATTCTGGGACGCGGGCAGCGGAGCCCGTGCCAACCTGAGTTGGGCGGCCGGTGGCAGGCTCTCTGGACTATCCCTCAGTCAGGATGGCCGGTGGCTGGCCACCGGCGGCGACGACGGAGCGCGCGTCTGGAATGCCACCAACGGCGTCCCGGTGACGCCCATCATCGGACCCGAAGAGTCCGTGTCCAGGCTCACTTTCAGCCCGGATGGCCGCTGGCTGGCCATCGCTGGCGCCGAGCACACGGTTCGTGTGTGGGATGCCCGCACCGGCGAGGCCAGGTCCCCGCTCCTCCATCACGGCAGCTACGTAACCCACCTCGGGTTCAGTCCCGACGGCCGGTGGCTGGCCACCGCCGCGTCCGATGGCCGGGCGCGGGTTTGGGATGTGTCCAGTGGAACTTATGCCAAGCCACCATTATATCATAGTGGCTACTTCGTTGTGCGCGCCAGGTTCAGCCCCGATGGCGCGCGCCTGGTCACGGCCGCGCGCGACGGCTCGGCCCGGCTCTGGGACCTGGTCGCCGGCACTGGCGGCACGCCGCCGCTGGGCAACGAGGACCTGCGCAACGACGCCCTGTTCAGCCCGGACGGGAGCTTCCTGGCGGCGGTCCGCAGCAACACCGTCCAGGTTTGGAACGCCAGCGCGACCCAGGCGCCACCCGCGGTGCTGCGCTTGACCAACCCGGGGAGCTTCGCGACGGTCCGGCACGCGGCGCGCCTTCTGGGTCCACGGGGCCTGTATTCCCTGATCCTCGGCGACCGGAGCCGAGCCCCCACGCTGCTCTCCTTCAGCGCCAACGGGCGGCGGCTTGCGGCCGCGGATACCGGGCAGCGCACGGTACAGGTCTGGGACCTCGGCTCCGGGCAGCCCGCGGGGCCGCCCATCACCTGCACCAACCGCCTGGGCGGGGCCGCGCTCGACTTCAGCGGCGAGCGGGTCGTCACAGTGGGCGGCACGTTCGCCCAGGTATGGGAGGTCGCCAGAGGCAAGGCTGTGAGCGCCGCGCTCGAACATGAGGCGGATGTGAACGGGGCGGGCTTCAGCCGCGACGGCCGGCTCCTCTGCACGAGCGGCGCGCACAGTGCAATCACGTGGCAAATCGCCTCAGGCCAGCGCCAGGCCGAGACCGTCGCCCACGAAGGGCCACTGAGCTGGACGGAGTTCGACGCGGCGGGTCGGCGGCTCCTGACCGCATCGACGGACATGTCGTTGGATGCGCGGGAGGCGATGGTGTGCGACGCGTTGACCGGGCAGAGCCTCGGTCCGCCGATGAGGCACGAGGACGGCGTGCAGCACGCCGCATTCAGCCCCGATGGCCGCCGCGTGGTTACCGCCAGCGAGGACATGACGGCGCGCGTTTGGGACGCCACGACCAGCGCCCCGCTTACCCCGGCGCTCCGGCACCGGCATTTCGTCCTTCATGCGGCGTTCAGCGCGGACGGACGCTGGGTGGCCACCGGCAGTCGCGACAAGACGGCCCGAGTCTGGGACACGGCCACTGGCGAACCGGTGACGCCGCCACTGGCGCACGCTGCCGCGGTGCACCACGTGCAATTCACACCGACGGGCCGCCAGCTCATCACGCTGAGCAGTGCCGACGACCAACTGGGGGCCGGGCATTGGCAACTGCAGGTGTGGGACCTGCCGGTGACGGACCAGCCCGCTCCCGATACTATCCGCCAAGCCCAGTTGCTCGCCTCACGGCATCTGGACGCGGTGGGCGGGATGGCGCCGCTGGCCCCCGAAGTCGTGGCCTCCGAATGGCCGAGGATGCGTCCGAAAGAGGGTTCCGATCCCACGGCGCGCGCCGTCCGCCTCACCGCCTGGCACCGGGCCGGAGCGCAGTCAGCCGCGAACGCGCGTGAATGGGCTGCCGCGGCCGTTCACTTGGATCACCTGATCAAAGCCCGGCCCGGCCAGTGGCAGCTCCATCGGGACCGGGGCGAGGCCCATGCACAACTCGGGGCCTGGAGCAAGGCCGCGGCGGATCTCGGCTCGGCGGCGAGCCTCGAGCCCGACGATCTCTTCGCCGCTTGGTTCCGCCTGGCTCTGGCTCAACTGGCGGCGGGTGACGCGGCGGGCTATCGCGAGACCTGTGCCCGGCTGTTCGCTCAATTTGGGCAAACCGCCGACCCTGAGCGAGGGCTGAGCATGGCCTGGGTCACCTGCGGTTTGACCAACGGCCTGCCCAATCCGGAAGGACCGTTGCGGTTGGCCCAGCAGGCCTTGGAACGCGAGCCGGCCAATGCTCGTCGCAATGCCGTGGTCGGCGCGGTGCTCTTGCGGGCAGGCCGCGTGGCCGAAGCGGCGGCAAGATTCGACGCTGGCATCCAGGCCAATCCGGACGATCCGAGCGGTGTCATCTCCGCCTGCCTGGCGCTTTGCCATCAACGGCTCGGCCATCCGGACGTTGCCCAGCGCTGGCTCGACCGCGCCGCGAAAGTCGTCGATTCCGACACTGAACCGGCCCGGTCATCGACGGCTCGAGGCTCGTGGGTGCACCGGCTCGAACGCCGGCTGCTCGTCGAGGAAGCACGTGCCCCGCAGCCACCGCGCCAGCCTTGAACCGCCGGTACGGGCTGCTTCGAACCCTGACTCCCGAGTCCCGAGTGCCTCAGTTGGACAGTGCCAGGAACGCACCTGAGAACCCGTCCTTATGCATGATGCAATCGACCCTTACCTTCGCCAGTGGCGTCTCATGCCTTCAGTTCCTCCGCCATGCGCCCCAGCCGGTGGACCAGATGCCAGATCGAAACCACCTCCGTCCTCGGCCCAAGATCGTAGGATTCCTTGCCCGGGACGACCACCAGCAACCGATCCAGCTTCAGGTCCGCCATCGCCACGCGCATGGACTTCGTAATCCCAGGTGCGTCGGCGAACTTGAATTCAAAGCCGATCCGCCGGCCCTGCCACAACACCATCAGGTCCAGTTCTGCTCCACCGTGCGTGGACCAGAAGTAAGCGTCGCGGTCGCCTGTGATTTGCAGCACTTGTTCCAGCGCGAAGCCCTCCCACGAGGCGCCCAACTTGGGGTGTTCCTCCAGCCGCTGCGAAGCGGTCAGATGCAGCAGGCCATGCAGCATCCCCGAATCGCGGATGTACACCTTCGGCGCTTTGACCTGACGCTTGCCCAGGTTCTCGAACCACGGCGGTAGCTGCCGCACCAGGAACGTCGCCGCCAGCGCGTCCAGATACCGCCGCGCCGTCTTCTCCGTGACTCCCAATGAGCGCCCGATCTCTGAGCTGTTCCACGTCTGCCCGTGATAATGCGCCACCATCGCCCAGAACCGGCGCATCACCGCGGGGGACTCGCTCACGCCGAACTGCGCCAAGTCCCGCTCGATGACCGTCCGCTCCATGTCCTCCTGCCACTGCCGCGCCCACTCGTCCGTCTCGGCCAGATACGGCACGGGAAAACCGCCGCGCCACCACAACCGCCGATGCTGCTCGGAGCCGACCTCGTCCAGACCCAAACCCGCCAGATCGACAAACGACACCCGGCCCGCCAACGATTCCGTTACACCTTTCATCAGCCACGGCGACACGCTGCCAAGAATCAAGAACCGCGCCGGCAACGGACGCCGATCCGACCACACCCGCAGCAGCGGAAACAGCTCCGGCATTCGCTGCGCCTCATCAATCACCACCAGCCCGGTCAGCGGTTCGATCACCGCCGCAGGCTCCCGCAGCAGATCCTGCGTCACCGGGCTCTCCAAATCGAAATACCGTGCAGTCCGGCCTGCCATGAACTGTTGCGCCAGCGTGGTCTTGCCGATCTGGCGCGGCCCGAGCAACGCCACGACCGGGTAATGGTCGATCCGAGTGGCCAACAGCTCGAGATACCTGTTTCGCGCGATCATGGCCCAAGCATACCATGAAAAACCGGAATGTCACTCCGATATTTCACGCTACGTTGATAAATATCGTGTTACCATGAGTTTACGAGTGTGAATGGTCGCTCCAAATCGGTCAGGCCAGCCATCATTGAAAAATCGTATCCAAGCTTCCAATATTCAAGGATGCCGATTTAATCCTTTACCACGAACGACTTACCTTCGTGAATCCTTGGATAGAGCTGGCCACGCAGGTCGAGCCAGGCTTTGAGGGCCTTCTCGAGGGCCTGCTGAGCGTGAAACCCAAAGGTCTCGACGCTGGCGACGTGCGGGTCGCTGAGCGCGCGCATGGCCTGGAGGTCTTTGCGGGCCATGCGCAGGAGGTGGGGGCCTTTCGCTCGGCCCGTTCATAGAGAAGGATGCCCTCGCGGACCGCGCGGCCCACAACGTGGTTGAGCGACTCCCGCCAGTAATCGAACTCGTGCGGGCGATAAAGCAGGAGGTCCTTGGCACTGGGGAACTCGCGCAGAGCACCGCGAATCCGCTGCAACTCGCGCCAGCGTGAGCGGTGAACAGCGTCCGCCTCGGCCTGCACGATGAGCAGGTCGCTGTCGGAATCGCCCACAGTCTGCGGCAAGTGTCGCGTCGTCGAGTTCGCCCTCCAAAAGCTCCTGGCGAGGTTTGCAGGCACTCAGAACGCGTTTCGGCGTTTCGGTTGCCTTAATAACATCACGCCAGGCGCGGACGCCTGGGCGCGGAGCAGGTTACGACGTGCGGGCCGGGGGGGTGGCCGGCTGCGGGGCGCGGCCGAGCTTCGAGGCGCGGATACCGTAAGCGAAGTACACCACGAGGCCGAGGGCAAACCAGATGAAAAGTCGCTTCCACGTAGTGGCGGGGAGGTAGCACATCAAGTACAAGGCCGAGGCCGCGCCCGCCGGCGCCACGACCCAGACGAATGGCGTGCGGAAGGCCCGCTGCAGTTCCGGTTCGCGCACGCGCAGGACGAGCACCGCGATCGAGACGATCACAAAAGCCAGGAGCGTGCCGATGGACACCAGGTCGGCCGCCTCGCGCACCGTAAAGACCGCCGAAAACACCGCCACCACCAATCCGGTGGCGATCGACGTAATCCACGGGGTGCGGAACTTGTGATGGATGTGGCCCACCCAACCCGGCAGGAGGCCGTCCTCGGACATGGTCCAGAAGATGCGAGACTGGCCCAGCAGAAGCACCAGGATGACCGAGGAGAGCCCGGCGATGGCGCCCAACTTGATCAACGAGGCCAGTTTGCCGAGGCCGGCGCGATCGGCCACGTAGGCGATGGGCTCGGAGCGGTTCAGTTCGGCGTAGGGCACGACGCCCGTGGCGATCGCCGAGACCAGGATGTAGAGCACCGTGCAGATCAGCAGCGAAGAGATGATCCCGATGGGCATGTCCCGTTGCGGGTTCTTGGCCTCCTGGGCGGCGGTGCTTACGGCGTCAAAACCAATGTAGGCGAAGAAGACCGTTCCCGCTCCCGCCACGACCCCCGTCCAGCCAAACCGGTCCGGCTGGCCTTCGTTAGTGGGGATGAACGGGTGCCAGTTGGCCGTGTTGATGGCCTTGGCGGCGCCGAAGATGAAGAGCAACACCACCGCAAGCTTCACAAACACGATCACGTTGTTGAACGAGGCTGACTCCTTGATGCCGACCACCAGCAGCGTCGTGACGACGAAGATGATGAAGACCGCGGGCAAGTTGAACAAGGCAGTTACATGAGGCAACGAGGCGACGGCGACCCCCTGGGTTTGGAGGTGCGCGGTCAGTTGTGAGGTCAGTTCCTGCCAGCCTTGCCCGGGCACGTCCACGAGTTTCACCCCGGCGGGCGCCGAGAGCGCCGCGGGGATGGCGATCCCGAGGTCGTGCAGGAAGGAGACGGTGTAGCCGGACCAGCCGATGGCCACGGTAACGCCTCCTAACGCATACTCGAGGATGAGGTCCCAGCCGATGACCCAGGCGAAGAACTCGCCGAGGGTGGCATAGCTGTAGGTGTAAGCGCTGCCGGCCACCGGAACCAGCGAGGCGAACTCGCTGTAGCAGAGCGCGGCAAAAATCGAGGCGACTCCCGCCAAAACGAAGGAAAGGACCACCGCCGGCCCGGCGTTGAGGGCGGCGACCTTGCCGGTCAGGACAAAGATGCCCGTGCCGATGATGGCGCCGATGCCGAGGGTCGTCAGGTTCATGGCGCCCAGGGCGCGTTTCAGGCGCTGGTCACTGCTGGCCTCGGCCTGCAGGGCGCTGACGCTTTTGCGACGGAATAGGTTCATGGTTGCGCAGGGTTCATCGGCGAGTTGCGACGTGAAGTCAAGCAAATGGTCAGGCACCGGCGCCGCCGGGTTCCGATGCCGGGGCGGGAACGCGGCTTCGCGATCGCCACCGGTTCCACAGGGCGTACACCGGCACGCCCGCCAGCACGATCAGCAGCCCGGGCCAGGTGTTGGCCCGCGTCTTGGGGGAAATCAGCAGGTCCAGTGAAATGAGGGAGGCCAGGACGACATACGCGGCGGGCAGCACCGGGTAACCGAAAGCCCGGTAGGGACGCGGCGCGTCCGGCCGTTTGCGGCGCAGCACGAAAACCCCGGCAATCGTGAGCACATAAAAGATCAAGACCGCGAAGATGACGTAATCGAGCAGCTCGTTGTAGGTGCCGGACACGGCCAGCAAACACGCCCAGAGGCATTGGATGGTGAGCCCGCTCTCGGGCACGCCGTGCCGGTTCAACTGGCCCACACTGGCGAAGAACAAGCCGTCGCGTGCCATGGCGTAATAGACGCGCGCGCCCGCCAGGACCAGGCCGTTGATGCATCCGAACGTCGAGATCATGATCAACACGGCCATAACCAGCGTGGCCTCCTTGCCAAAGACCACCTCGACCACCGCCGTGCCCACCCGGTCGTCCCGCGCGAACTGGATGCCACGCTCGACGACGGTTGCCCCGTAAGAAACGCCCGCCAGGGGGAGCGTGACCAGGTAGGCGACGTTGGCCAGGAAGTACACCAGGCAAACCATGCTCACGCCGAAAAACAGGCTCAGGGGCAGGTGGCGTTTGGGGTCCTTCACTTCGCCGGCGGTGAAGGTCACGTTGTTCCAGGAATCGCAGGCGAACAACGAGCCGACCATGGCCGTGCCCAGCGCCATGAGCAGCGCCAACCCGCCGGGCGCCGTCGTCGCCGCCCCCCGGGCGGCAGCCCCGCCCGCGGTCGAGATCGCGCCGCTGAACCAATGCGTGAAGTTCGCCTGCACCGCCGGCGCGTTCGCGCCCACGAACAGGCCCAACAGGATGAGCGCCACCAACGCGGCGATCTTCGTCACCGTGAAGACGTTCTGGACCACCTTGCCGGCCTTGAGGCCGGTCGTGTTCGACCAGGTCAGCAGCAGCAGCACCACGATCGCCACGACCGTCACCGAAGAGACCGAGAAACGGCCGTATTCGAAGAACTTATGGCTGCTCGAAATCGCGGGGAACAACACCCCCATGAACCGGGCGAAGGCCACGGCCACGGCGGCCACGGTGCCGGTTTGGATCACGAGGAAGAAGGTCCAGCCGAACAGGAAACCCCACAGCGGACCATAGGCCTCGCGGAGATAAACATACTGGCCGCCCGCCTCCGGCATCATGGCGGCCAGTTCGCCATAGCTCAGCGCGGCGATGAGGGTGAGCACGGCGGCCAGGAGCCAGACCCCGAGCAGCCATCCGCTCGAGCCCACCTGCCGCGCGATGTCGGCCGACACGATGAAAATGCCCGAACCGATCATCGAGCCCGCCACGATCATCGTGGCGTCGAAGAGCCCCAGACCGCGGACGAGTTCGGCTTGGCGCCCGGCGGCCGGGCTGGCATTTGCGGTCATGTCGCGGGCTGGCTGGAGAGAATGGCGCCGGTTGTAATCGAATCGTGACTGCTTACCGCCAGTATTTCAGCCTCTGTTTGGCGAGTAAAGCGGTTTGTCGGTTTGTCGGCGTCTACGGGGTAGCATCCGCCTTCGTCCCGCCAAACTGGAGCAGCGGGACTACGGCGGGACAATTCGGACGTCAGTCCGACCGATCAGTGTGGGCCTACGGCGGGACAAGCCGCAGACCTCCAGACCTCCAGGTCTGCTGGCTGATCCTGGCTGACTGATCATGCGGCTTGACAAAACGGTTGACAGGAGGCCGTGAACCTGCTTCCGTTCCCCACGATGAACGTGGCAAGCACTGCCCAAGTCCCTGTGCGCGTGCGATTCTAAGGAATCGCCGTCTCCCCCCATTTTCCACGGCGTAAGACCCTCTTAGGATCATTATTTTCATTTACCATTCATGAAGTGGCAAGTCATCCCCGGCTCGATCACCGCCCCGCAAGGCTTCCTTGCGGCCGGCGTGTTCTGCGATCTGAAGCGGCTGGGAACCGGCAAGGGCTCGAACAAGGGCCGGAAACGGGATTTAGGCTTGATCGTATCGGAAGCGCCGGCGGCGGTCGCCGGGATGTTCACCACGAACCAAACCTGCGCCGCCCCGGTCAAGGTGTGCGTCGAGCGTGTGGGGGGCGGCGTGGCCCAGGCGATCGTCGTCAACTCGGGCAATGCGAATGCCTGCACGGGTGGGCAGGGCCTGCGCGACGCGGTCACCATGACGGCCCTGGTGGCGCGCGAACTCCGCTTGCCCGTCGAGCATGTGTTGGTCGGGTCCACCGGCCGGATCGGCGTGCCGCTGCCGATGGAGAACGTCCGTGAAGGCATCCACCGAGCCGCCGGGTTACTCGGTCGGTCCCCGGCCCAGGCCGCCGAGGTGGCCGAAGCGATCATGACCAGCGATACGCGGCCCAAGCAGATCGCCGTCGAGTTCACGCTCGGGGGCAAGACGGTGCGGTTGGGCGGGGTGTGCAAAGGCGCGGGCATGATCCAACCCGGGATGAGCCCGACCGGCGCCCGCCCGGCCAGCGCACCGCAGCCAGCCACCAAGCGGGGGCTGCACGCCACCATGATGTGCTTTCTGACCACCGACGCCTCGATCGAGGCGCGTCTGTTGCGCCGGTGTCTCCAGGAGGCGGTGGCCCTGAGTTTCAACCGGATCACGGTGGACGGCGACATGAGCACGAACGACACGGTGTTATTGCTGGCCAATGGGCTGGCGGGGAACCCGTGTCTGAAAGGAGCTCCGCGCCTGGCAGCGGCCCGGGACCTGCGGCTCTTTCGGGCAGCCCTCAACCATGTCTGCCTCGAACTGGCGAAGATGATCGTGCGGGACGGTGAAGGCGCTTCCCGCTTCGTGACCATCCGTGTCACCGGCGCAAAGACCTCGACCGACGCGGACGCAGCCGCGCGAGCGGTCGCCAACAGCGCGCTCGTGAAGACCAGTTGGCACGGCGGCGACCCAAACTGGGGACGGATCATCGCCGCCCTCGGCTACAGCGCCGCGACGGTGATCGAGGACAAGGTCGATATCGGCTACAGCCTGCCGGGCGGGCGGAAGGTTGTCTATGGCCTCAAGGGCGGCCAACCGACACGGGTCACGTTCCGCCAAGCGTGCGCCGCGGTGGCTCCGAAGGAGTTCGACCTGCACATCAACCTGAACCTGGGCCGGGCCGAAGCGGTGCTCTACGCAACGGACCTGACCGAGGCGTATGTCGATTTCAACAAGGGCGACGTGACCGACCCGGCCTCGCTGGGCGGATGAGGCGCCTGATTAACCGATCGCCGTGCAAGACCTGATCGCCAAAGCCGCGACGCTGCTCGAGGCCCTGCCCTACATCCAACGGTTTAGCGGGGCGACCTTCGTGGTGAAGTACGGCGGCAGTTTCATGGACTCGCCCGACCCCGCGGTTCGTTCGAGCGTGGCGCGGGATATCGTTTTCCTTGAGGCCGTCGAGGTCAACCCGGTGGTAGTGCACGGCGGCGGCAAGGCGATCAGCCGCGCAATGGAAGCGGCCGGGCTCAAGCCGGCGTTCGTTCAGGGACACCGGGTGACCGACGCCGCGACGGTCGAGGTGGTCGATCGCGTGCTGTCGCGGGAGATCAATCCTGAAGTGGTCCAGGCCATCCGCGAGTTCGGCGGTTTGGCCGAGGGTTTTGCCGGCGCCGACATCTTCACCTGCCGCCCGTTCCGCCCCGCCGGGCCGGACGGCGAGCCGGTGGACATCGGTTTCGTGGGCGAGGTGACGGGCGTCAAGACGGCCCCACTGCTCGGGTGCATCGCGCGCGGGATCACGCCCGTGATCAGCCCGACGGCGCGTGGCGAGGACGGCCAGGTGTATAATTGCAACGCGGACGTGGCGGCGGCCCAGGCGGCGATCGCGCTCAAGGCCAGCCGCCTGGTGTTCATGAGCGACGTCGCCGGCCTGCTGCGCGATCCACAGGATCCAAATTCGCTCATCCCGCATCTCGACGCCAGCGAGGCGCGCAGCCTCAAAGCGGCGGGCGTGATTGACAAAGGCATGATCCCCAAAGTGGATAGCGCCGTCGCGGCCGTCCAGGCCGGCATCGACAAGGTCTCCCTGGTGGATGGCCGCGTGCCGCACGCCGTGCTGCTCGAGATTTTCACCGACGCCGGCGTCGGAACCGAAGTGGTGCCCTAACGAACACGGTGCGCCCGGCGTTGCGGGTCAAATCCGCCCATGAAAGAAATCATCCCTCCCCCCCCCCCGATTCTCCGCAACCGGCTGGCGGAGGTCCGCGAGCTGTTTGCGCGGCACGTGGCGCCGACCTATGCGCGCTTCGACCTGGTGTTCAGTCATGGCTCGGGCAGTTACGTTTGGGACGTCGCGGGCCGGCGCTACCTCGACCTGGGGAGCGGCATCGCGGTTTGCGCGCTGGGCCATGCCAACCCGGAGATCACCGAGGCGCTGGTCGAGCAATCGCGCAAGCTGGTGCATGTGTCGAACCTCTACTATACCGAGGCGCAAGGGCGGCTGGCCCAGGCGCTCACGCAGTTGATCGGGCCGGGCAAGGTTTTCTTTGGCAACAGCGGCGCCGAGGCCAACGAAGGGCTGTTCAAGCTCGCCCGCAAATTCGGCCACGCTGAGGGCCGCTTCGAAATCCTCACCGCGGCCAATTCGTTCCACGGCCGGACACTCGCCGGCATCTCCGCCACCGGGCAGGAGAAGGTCAAGCATGGGTTCGAACCGCTGGTACCCGGCTTCCGGCACATCCCGTTCAACGATCTGGCGGCGGCCCGCGCCGCGCTCTCGCCAGCCACGGTGGCCATTCTCATCGAAGGCATCCAGGGCGAGGGCGGCATCACTCCCGCCACGCCCGAGTACTTGCTTGGGCTCCGCGCCCTCTGCGATGAGCAGAAACTGCTCCTGCTCATGGACGGCGTGCAGTGCGGGCATTTCCGCAGCGGCCGGTTTCAGAGCTTTCAACGCATCTTCGAGGGAGTGCCCGGCGGCGGCGAGTTCCTGCCGGACGGCCTCTCGATGGCGAAGGCGCTCGGGGGCGGCGTCCCAATCGGGGCCTTCTGGGCGCGGGCACCTTACGCCGACCTGCTGGGCCCGGGCACACACGCCAGCACGTTCGGGGGCACGCCGCTGGCGTGCGCGGTGGCGCTGAAGGTTCTCGAGGTCGTCGAGCGCGAGCGGCTGGCTGACCACGTGCGCGAGTTGGGGGGCTGGCTGAAGGGTGAGTTGGAGCGGTTGGTGGGCGCCTACCCGCGGGCGCTCAAGACCGCTCGCGGCCTGGGCTTCATGCTTGGACTCGAACTGGCGGACCACCCGCCGGGGCTGGCGGGGGACGCGAAGCCGGCGGCACAGATGATCGCGCGGCTGCACCAGGCCGGTCTCCTGGCCATCCCTTCGGGTACGCACGTGATCCGCCTGCTGCCACCGTTGAACCTCACCCGGCACCAGGCCGAGGAAGGCCTGGGCATCATCGAACAAGTGGTGAAATCAATGGTCTGAAGACCGGACCGAAGCGCCCCAGACCGCGCGCCTTGAACACGACGCGAAATCTCACCCCGCCGATTCAACCGCACCCCAGGCTTCGCGATTGCGCGAGGCGAATCATACTATGCAGCACCTGCTAAGCATCGAGAAACTGGCGCTCCGGGACATCGAGATCATCCTGCGCGATGCCGCCGTGTGGAAACGCCAGCGCGGCCACCACCCTCAGCAACCGCTGGCCGGCCAGACCTGGGCGCTGATTTTCGCCAAGTCCTCGACGCGCACACGCGTTTCCTTCGAGGTCGCGATCCGCGAGATGGGTGGCCAGGTGATGTTCCTGAACGCCAGTGACATCCAGTTGGGCCGCGGCGAGCCGATCAAGGACACCGCGCGCGTGTTAGGCCGCATGGTCCACGGCGCCGTGATTCGCACCTTCGCGCAGGCCGACGTCGAGGAGTTCGCCGCATACGCGAAGGTCCCCACCATCAACGCGCTCACCGACCAGGAGCACCCGTGCCAAATCCTGACCGACCTATTCAGTTACCAGGAGGCGCGCGGGCCCATCGCCGGCAAGGTCGTCACCTTTGTGGGAGATGGCGCCTGCAACGTCGCGACCTCATGGGTCTTTGCCGCCGCCAAGCTCGGCTTCGATCTCCGCATCGCGGCGCCTGGCGGTTACACCCCCTCGGCCGAACTCCTCGCGCGGACGGGCGGACGCGTCACCTGCACGCAGGACGCGCGCGCGGCCGCCCGCAATGCTGACCTGCTCTACACGGACGTGTGGGTCTCGATGGGCAAGGAAACCGAGTCCGCGCAGCGACTCAAGGACCTGGCGGGATACCAGGTGAACCGTGCCCTGGTGCAGTGTGCCAAACCCGATGCCTTGGTCATGCACTGTCTGCCGGCCTATCGGGGCAAGGAAATCGACGAAGAAACCTTCGAAGCCCACGCGCCTACCATTTTCGATCAAGCCGAGAACCGGTTGCACGCGCAGAAAGCGATCCTGGCGTGGCTCCGAGGCGCTTCAGCCGCCTGAGCCCGGGTCTCACCACGCGGACACGCTCTCCACGCGTGACCGGGCATAGGCAGCCGCCCTGCTCCCATCAGGCCGCGTCTCGATGAACGCTGGCCACAGAGAAGGCTGGCGAACAAACGGCGATGTACTCTGCGCCCTCAGGTCCTGGGGTGCTGTAGCGCACCCACTCCCCGCGTGGGACCATCAGCGCCTGGCCGGCCGCGACCTCGAGATTCCCCTGGCGGGTCTCAACTCGGAGGAGGCCCCTTAAGACGAGGGTGAATTCATCGAATTCGGGAGTTTGCCCGGGCTCTTGCCAACCGCTCGGGCTGCGCATCCGGGCGATGCTGAGGGATTCGGTCTTCGAGTTGACACGGCCTATGAACTCCTCGATCGATTTGGGCGGAGTCCCGGCGGCTTGAATGCGGGCGGGCGTGGTGATCAGCGTGGCCATAACATTGGATGCGACAAATGCTCGGAAGACGTTTAGCGACCGGGCACATGTCTGACCAGTTTCAAAGGGCCGGCCGGAGAGAAGGGAATTCGAGGCTGGACGCCCCTATCAGGCCTGCTAACCTACTATCGTTATGTCAACGATCGCCCCTCCGGCGCCCCAGAAGATCAACCTCCGGCGGCCCGACATCATGGAGGCCGTGCAGGCCCA
>Ga0233425_10001817_pt1 | contig 45175 bp, 33 predicted proteins | sample Watercolumn_Towu_2_FD_181712 | JGI IMG/M metagenome (GOLD analysis project Ga0233425, IMG submission 181712) | Freshwater microbial communities from Lake Towuti, South Sulawesi, Indonesia - Watercolumn_Towuti2014_140_MG | ecosystem: Environmental > Aquatic > Freshwater > Lake | place...
CTACGTTATCGTAAAAAGTCATAATATTCGCTTCGGCGCTTCTGTCAAAGGTGAGTTGCCCGCTTGACCTGATAAAAGTTTTCTCCCCCGATTTCCCTGTAGCGGTTTTCTCCTCTGAATACATTACCTCTTCCACAGAGGCCTGATTTTCCTGCAAAGCGCCTCCAGTTGACAGGAAAAACAGATCGTTTTTCACCCCGTCCATTTCCATTTCTGCATCTTTTTTGATACACATTTTTTTATCAGTAAGGTCTATCTCACAACCCTGTCCCACAATTTTTATACCCTTGCCGTGAATAGCAACCTGATCATCGGTATACACAATTTTCTTTTCCGGCAAATACTTCAAATAATTAGTATTGAGCAGCGTTTCAGGGTCAAGATGAACAACCACATTTTCAGAAAGATATCCTTCCCTGGAGGCATTATTCATCTCTCCGCTGTCCGACGTAATCAGAAAAGACTGCGTTCCGCCGTTCGCGTCTGGAGCATCCACCACTTCAATTTCCGGAGAGACGATCTTGTAAACATCATTGCTCAGCAGCAAGGTGCTTTCCCCCCTCATAACCACGACTTCTCTCCCCTTTTCGTCATAATTTGGGAAAGTCAGCCCCTGCACCATTTGAGTCACTGTATTTGTGCCGCTTACAGCGCTCATCTGTTTTTGAGTAGCGGAAGCTTTCTCCCGGGAACTGTTTTCTTTTTTTTCATCCGAAGCCTTTTTGGGATGTGAAATAATGAGTGACACAATGATGGTGAGCACGCAGAGTACCGGAACGCCAATAAGAACGTATCTTCGTATGGTCATAATATTACGGCAAGAAAAAAAACATGAAAGAATGTTTATAAATAAACATCACCTCTCGGTCCGATAGCCTCAATAAAGATAATTTTCTTATTTTCATCAACAGAATATACAATTCTCAAATCGCCTATATCGTACCTATACTTTCCACCAAGCTTTCCAACAAGCTTTTTTATATGAGCTCCACGAAATGGATTACTACAAATCTTTTCGACAGCTTTATTTACTTTCACGGCGGTATCGTCACTAAGGCGTTCATACTATTTGGAAGCGTTTTTATTAAGTAAAACGCTATACATTTCGCTTTATTTTATTCCACGGAACAAACTCATCAAATTTGCCGGCTTTAATGGCTTTTTCCGCACTTTTTATTTGCCTCATTAGTTTACTACCCGATAAAATTTCAAGCGTTGATTCTGCCTCTTCTTTTTCTTTGTTTTTAAGATAATCTAAAAATCAACTGCCAGTCTTATTTTGTCCCCCGATAGCTCATCAATTGTTTTTTTTGCTCTACTCTTTAATGTAGTTTGCATATACCTTTTCTCCTATTCATGTTTCTGATACCGCTCCATAATGAAATTCCATTTATTTTGGTATTTTAGTATCATTTCCGCAACTTCCCGCACTGCGCCGCTTCCGCCTTTCGTTCTTGTAACATAGAGCGAGTAACGTTTCACGATCGGAGAGGCGTTAGCAACCGCAACAGGAAAACCGACGCGGTAGAATATGGGAAGGTCTATAAGGTCATCGCCGATGTAACATACCTCTTCATCCCGGAGCGCATATTTTTTCAGTATTTCCTCATAAGCATCCAGCTTGTTCGTCACCCCCTGATAGACATCTTCAATGTTCAACTCCTTTGCACGATGAATCACGGCGTCACAATTTCTGCCGCTTATAATGGCAGTTTTCACGCCAGACCGATGCAGGTATGAAATGCCCGTACCGTCCAGCACGTGAAAGGCCTTTGTCTCGCACCCGTTATCGTCAATATAAATGGCGCCGTCTGTCAAAACGCCGTCAACATCGACTATAACCATTTTTATATTCTTCATGAAGCAGGGATACAGATTTTCACATCAATTAAGGAGGGTTTTAGAATTTAATATACGGGAATTTCAGTTCGTGTTTATCCGCATCCGATAGGGAAAATTTCAAAATCCTACCTCCAGCAAATCCTGAACATCTATAATCCCAACCGGTGAATGAGAATCATCCACAACAGGAATCTGATCGATTTTATATTCTTTCAGTATTTTATAGGCCTCGGCTACAAGACAGCGGGAGTTAATAACCTTGGGCGATCTGGTCATAACATCTTTCACGCTCTTTTGTAAGAACGATATGCCGTCTTTCAGATACCGTCTTAGATCGCCGTCAGTAAAAAAACCCACCAGTTTATTGTGTTTGTCGACCACGCTTACAGCGCCCGGTTTACCCGCTGTTTCCGTCATAATACCAATAACATCCATCAATGGCGTGTCTTCATACGCCACCGGGTTTGCTTCGTTTTTGCGCATCACCATTTCCACGGTAAGCAGCTTTCTGCCCAGTTCCCCGCCGGGATGATAAAACGCATAGTCTTCTTTGCTAAGATTGCGCTTCTTGAATATTGTCAGAGCCAGGGCGTCGCCTAAAGCAAGCATTGCCGTAGAGCTCGCCGATGGGGCAAGCCCCAGCGGACACGGTTCTTCTATTTTTCCTATATCAAGCACCACATCGCTGTGTTTTGCCAGAGAAGATTTGCTGTTTCCCGTAATGGCAACCACCTTTGCTCCCATCTGCTTTACAAAAGGGAGGAGCACAACAACCTCTGTTTCTCCGCTGTTGGAAAGCGCCAGAACAATATCTTCCGACACAATTCTCCCAAGGTCACCGTGCCTGGCCTCCGACGAGTGAATCCAGTAAGAAGGCGTCCCGGTGCTTGCCAGTGTAGCGGAAATTTTCTGACCGATAATCCCCGCCTTCCCGATGCCGGTAACAACCACCCTCCCCCTGCACTCAAAGATCAAATCTACCGCTCTCTGGAAATCGTGCCCAAGACTGCCGATCAGATTTTTAATCGCTTCCGCCTCAAGCAGTAACACTTCCTTCGCAAAAGCAATGTCAGATAAGGATTTTTCGTCCATAAAAGAGGCTTGCAGCAAGATGGTTAGAAATAAATATCGTACGTATCTTTACGATTGCGACCACAGGGACAGAACTGTCAGCCGACGGTTTTTCAGGAAATCCGCCGGTATACACGCGGAATGCATGCTTCGCTTGAACATAAATTATAGTGAGCACTCTTGTTGTATTCAAGAGAAAATACCGTAAGCGTCCGGGGCGAGCATATTGATTTGGTCTTAATGCAGGAAACCCATACAGAGATATGTCACCATACCGGAATGGAGAATCAATTCATGCGCACGGCTAAAAGGGGAAACACTTCTTCCGCACATTTTTTCTCAGCACGGGTGCTGAATTAAAGTACACCATGAAAAACCTCCACGGGGGGAGTTTTTATACTCCGCTGGCTTTCTCCTCTTGAAAATGGGAAAAGGGAGGCGTCGTTCCGGTTGGGGCTTTGCACGACGTTTTATGTACGCTATTTTTTACCCACCAGCAACGATTGTACCTTTGCCAACCCCTTGCCTAATTCCACCGGATGCCCTGCCTCAAAAAGGCCCTTTTCGAGAGCGGCAATTGCCACAATAATATCGAAGTCGTTCACGTAGCCCATGTGACCGATCCTGATAATCTTCCCTTTTAACTCGTCCTGGCCTCCGGTAAAGGTCACCCCCGTATTATCGCGCAAATTCTTGATTATCTTTTCCACGTCCACTCCGGACGGAGCTTTAATGGCCGTCAAAACATTGCTGGAATACTCTCCTGCAAAAAGCCCCAGCCCGAGCGACTTGGCGCCTTCTCTTGTAGCATGGGCAAGCCTGGCATGCCTTTTCCACACATTCTCAATCCCCTCTTTTTTAATCATGTCCAAAGCCGTCTTCATAGCCATAACCAGAGAAACTGCCGGAGTAAAAGGGGTTGTTTTGTTCTTCAGCTCTTTTCGCATCTTTCTGAAATCCCAATAATATCTGGGTAAATCCGCTTTATCAATAACGCCCCAGGCGCTGCTGTTTACACACACAAAAGCAAGGCCGGGCGGCATCATACACCCTTTTTGGGAACCGGTAATGGCAACGTCGATATTCCACTCATCCATCATCAATGGGTGCACACCGATGCCTGTAATGGCGTCAACGACCAGCAGAGCCCCGTATTTCTTTACAACCTGAGAAATTGCCTTTATATCGTGCACCACGCCAGTAGAGGTTTCACACTGCGTGGTAAATACAACAGTAATTCCGGATGTCTTGCGAAGAGCGGCGTCAATATCCGACGGGTTTACGGCTTTGCCGTTTTCAACATCGATGGTAATGGTTTCAATGCCAAAACAGTTGCATAATTCAGCCCATCGTTCACCGAATTTTCCGCTGACAACAACCAGTGCCTTATTCCCTTTTGACAAAACATTCGATACACATGCCTCCATAGCGCCGGTTCCCGACGACATGAGAGTAAACACCTCACCTGTTTTTGTTTGAAACAGGTATTTCAAATCCTCGCTCACTTCGTAAAAGATTTGGGAAAATTGCGGCGTTCTGTGATGAATCATAGGCAGCGCTTCTGCAAGCGCAACCTCGGAAGGCACCATTGTCGGGCCCGGTGTAAATAGATAATTTTTTTTCATTAGTTTATCCCTTTCCTTGAAGATAAATACTTCGCAAAAATCAAACGACTACGTCTTTAAAGAAATTCGAACGAAACCTGCCGTTCAAACCACGAATTCTTCCCGAAAAACCAGTAAAATATTTTCAGAATGCAAAAAGGTATTATTATATGAAAACACAAACAAGAGTCAAGGGGTAAACAGCAGAAAATGCCCCTAAAGTGTCCACTAAGCCTGCCTTGTTATTCAAATCAAACATCCGCAAAGAAGCGTATTTGTCCCTGCCATCCAATTATATGCTTCCACAAAACATCCCGAGCCGCAGGCGCACAAGAGAAAGGGGGGACCCTTTGCCGGTTTTTAATTGTATCCCTCGTGTATTTTATTTTATACTTTCATAATTATGGAAAAAACACAATGGTCATCCCATGATTTTATTACGCCCGATACGATCACCGCCATCCGGGACGCCGTAGAAAAAGCAAACGGCAATGAAATATTCCTGATCGGCAGACTTAATAATGAACACCGTGTAACAGAGGTGGACGTATATGCTATGGGAAACAAATGCGCCGTGCCGGCTATTATCAAAGAAGCAAAATTCGGGGACGTGATTATTCATAACCACCCCAACGGCATTCTGGACCCTTCCGATGCAGATATCGAAATCGCATCATATCTGGGTTCTCAGGGAATAGGATGCTATATCGTCGATAACGATGTGGAATATCTTTATCCCGTCGTGAAAGTCCCGAAAAAACGAACACACGAAATATTAGATTTCGAGACTCTTTCCAAACAGCTTCTCCCTGATGGAAATTTCACAAAACAGTTGCCCCGGTACGAATACAGAAAACAGCAAATCGAAATGCTTAAATCTGTCACTGACGCCTTTAATCAAGACAGGATTGCTTTAATTGAGGCCGGAACAGGGACGGGCAAATCACTGGCGTATCTTATCCCGGCGGTGTTCTGGAGCAAAAAAAACCAGGAACGAATTGTAATTTCTACCCACACCATAAATCTCCAGGAACAACTGATCGAAAAGGACATCCCGCTCCTGGAAAAATGCTGTGAATTCCCCTTCAAGGGCGTGTTGGTAAAGGGTCGGAATAACTATGTCTGTCAGAGAAAGGTTCATGCTTTACATTCAGACGGCGGAACACTGATTGAAGACACACTCAGACAACAATTAAATGACCTGCTGGATTGGGCGGCAAAAACACTGGATGGCAGCAAATCAGACCTGAATTTTGTTCCTAAAGACGACGTTTGGGAAGCCATCCAATCGGAGGCCGATCAATGCACACGGCTAAAATGCCGGTTTTATGATACCTGCTTTTTCTACATCGCACGAAGAAGCGCTGCCAGCGCTGACATTCTCATTGTAAATCACTATCTGCTTATGGCTGACCTCGTCATGCGTCAGGAAACGAAAGGCTATGAAACGGCCGCAATTCTTCCCCCGTTCAGGAAAATCATCCTTGACGAAGCCCATCATCTGGAAGACGTAGCCACAGCAAATCTGAGCAGTATAATCACACGATTAAAAATAATAAAACCGCTGGGAAAACTTATCAATGTAAAAGACAATAAAAAAGGGCTTTTGCACTACCTCAAAAGCAAGCTCAATGAAGTGTGTTCGGTCCGTGACAATCCAATTGCAATGCATATTACCGATAAAATTAATACCGAAATTATAGAGGCGAGACATTTTCTTTATGATGCCACCCAAAACACCTTCGAAGTCCTTTCTCTTTCCCTGACCGATTACATTGCAAGGAAAAACTTGCAAAAAAACAGGGAAGAAGAGACTAAACTGAGAATTACCGAACAATTCACCGCTACCGATCTGTGGCAGAACACTATAGAGGATAACCTCAAGGAGCTCATCAGAAATATCAACACCTTCGTTTCGTTATTAAAAACATTACTGGATGAAATAGGAGAATTATCGAAAAAATCACAGGACATTGTATCTTCCGTTATAATAGACATTGCCTCTTGCGCAACCCGTTTAAAATTGGCCGCAAACGCCGTTGCTTTCTTCATCTCGCCGGCGGAAAAACACTGCAAATGGATAGAAATAAAAAAATATAAAGAAAGCATCAACGTCCGGTTTTGTTCCGCGCCGCTCTCCGTTGCCGAAGGCTTGAAAACATGCCTCTATGATAACTATAATACGCTTATACTGACTTCGGCCACGCTGGCAGTCAACAGAAGTTTCTTTTTCTTTAAAAAAAATATCGGCCTCAGTCAGAACGCAGAACATCGCTTATCAGAATTAATCCTGGATTCCCCTTTCGATTACAAGAAGCAGGCCATTCTCGGCATTCCGACCGATATTCCCGAACCCAACGAAACAGGGTATATCTCAGCCCTTGAAGAAAACATTCTGAAAACTATAGAGATTTCAAACGGCCGCGCCCTCATACTCTTTACATCGTACAGCCTGCTCGATACCCTTTATAAAAAACTGGAACCTCCGATTACCCATTTAGGATACACCTGTTTAAAGCAGGGAACGAACAATCGTCATATACTTCTTGAGACTTTTAAGAACGACAAGACCTCCGTTCTGCTTGCCACAGACAGTTTCTGGGAAGGAATTGACGTCAAAGGGGACGCCCTTGAATGCGTTATTCTTACCAGACTGCCCTTCAAGGTGCCTACCGAACCTATTATTGAAGCCCGATCGGAGGAAATCGAACGGACCGGCGGCGATCCTTTTTACGACTACTCTTTACCTTTGGCCGTCATTAAATTCAAGCAGGGTTTTGGCAGGCTCATACGAAGCCGCGATGACCGGGGAGTGGTTATCCTCTTTGACAGGCGGATAGTCACCAGAAAATATGGACACGTCTTTCTGCAGTCTCTTCCTGACATTGGTTATATTAAGGACAAAAGCGATGTGGTATTTAATGCCGTCAGACAATTCCTCCATAATACTGCAAAGCCTGCCGGCAATCGCATAAAGAAAGCAATCTGTAACACACCGTCTGGATAAAACAGCGCCACGCGCAGGCATTTCTCGTTCGTTTTTTATTTTACAACAGAGTATTTGAGGTAATAAGCCATGAAGATTTTTCTGACAGGAAGTTCCGGTTTTGTCGGCAAGAAAATACTGCACGATTTACTGAATACTGCATATAACGTCAGGTGTCTCGTTCGCCGCGGCTCTGAGCATAAGATAGCACATTTCAAAGACAGGGGAATCGATATCGTCAACGGAGATATTACGGATGCAGGCAGTCTGCAGGATACATTAACAGGATGCGACGCTGTAATTAATCTTGTCGGCATTATCAGGGAATTTCCCGGAAAAGGAATTACTTTTGAAAAAATGCATTTCGAGGGAACGACAAATCTTGTTCATGCCGCCAAATCACAGGGAGTAAAACGTTTTATACAGATGAGCGCTCTGGGGGCGCGGCATGATGGGAAAACCGGGTATCAACAAACCAAGTTCCGCGCAGAAGAATGCGTCAGAAACAGCGGCCTTGATTATACGATTTTTCGCCCTTCAATTATCTATGGAGCGGAAGACAAATTTGTCAATCTGTTCGCTCGTATGCTCAAAATACAACAATTTGTTCCCGTTGTCGGCAACGGGAAATATCTGCTGCAACCGGTGGCTGTTGAAAATGTTTCTATGGGTTTCGTAAAGGCGGTAGAACAAAAAAATGCTTTTGGTAAAACATTTGACGTAGGCGGCCCGGAAAAGCTGGAGTTTGATAAAATTATCGATATCATCGGCGAGGTTACCTGCCTGCCGCCTCATAAAATTCATATTCCTGCCAAAATAATGAGCTTTCTGGCTGAAATGCTGGACTGGCTGCCATCCTTTCCGGTGACACAAGACCAAATAACAATGCTCCTGGAAGGCAACATCTGCAATGAAAAACTGTTTTTCCGGCATTTCGATTTAAAACCAATCAGCTTCAAAGAAGGGATATCCGGATACCTTTGAGGCAGGAACACGGAAGAAACGACTCTATAATTTCCTGCCGGCATTGGTGCTGCCGGCAGTATCGGTCTGATTTACAGGCAAGCTGACATAAAAATCGGTTCCGGCATTTTCCCTGCTTTCAACATAAATGCCTCCTTCGTGGTCACTCACAATCCTGTATACAACAGCAAGGCCAAGCCCCGTCCCCTTTTCCTTGCTTGTAACGAACGGTTCAAAGATATGAGAAACCCTATCGGGAGGGATGCCAGAACCATTGTCGGATACTTTCATTACAAAACACTGCCTGCCAGAGGAACTCTCCAGCAGTGAACCGGAAAAGGAAAAAAAAACAGCATTGGGACGCATCCTTGACATTTTCCTGAATTCAGAAAAATTATCCATCAGGGTGGTGCTTATTTCTATGCGCCCTTTTCTTGGCAATGCATCAAAACTATTCTGGAGAATATTAATCAACATCTGTTTTAGCTTGTCTTCATCGGCAATAAGCCGGCACTTCTTCTCTTCCAAAAAAGTCGCCACTTCGATTTCTTTTTCTACCGCAACACCTTTGAAGAGATTTATGGTATCCATTATTACGCAATGAGGGTCGATATGTTGCATGAAAGATTTTGCAGGTTTTGCCAGATTCAGCAAATCCTCAATAATTCTATTGATCCTGTCTATCTCCTTCAGCGCAATCTGGTAGAAATCCGTTTTAAATTCTTCGTCATTTTTCTTATGGGGAAGCAACTGGAAATACGTATTTATAGCTACCAGCGGGTTTTTGATCTCATGGGCGATATTTGCCGCAAGTGTGCCGAGCTGCGCCAGGTGATCGGCATGTTGTTTTTCCACCTGAAGCAATTTTATTTCCGTTAAATCCGTCAAAATCATCAATGCTCCAAGCTCTTCGCCGTCATTCGTTCTAAGCTTGGTTATCGTTATGCCACACGGAACCCGCCCTCTTTCCCCTTCTATAATAGTTTCAATGTTGTGATGCTCCACATCGGTTTTCAGGGTACGCATAAACATCTGACAGACATTCCTCCCCAGTCCGTTCAGTATCTTCTCGGTCGGACACAAGCCCTTCAGTCCGAGTATCCTTTTTGCTTCGTTGTTAACAAGAGTCACTTCCCCGCTATTGTCAATAACGATTACCCCGTTCTTCAGGCTTTGAATAATATTGTCTCTGTAGGTCTTGGCTTCCTTCAGTCCGGAATACAGAAACGCATTATGTGCAGCCATAGCCAGTTGTCCGGAAAAGGCAAGAAACATCTGAATATCTTCCTGTGTATAAATTTTTTTGTTAATCTTTCTTCCCAAAAGAATAATGCCGAAGAGTTCGCCTTTTTGAAAAATCGGGATACAACTGTCCACACCCAGTGAGACCAGAGTGCTTTCCAAAGCATCGTCAAATGCATTTCGTGAGAAACGACTCAACTGGTCCCGGGACAGCACGGTTTTATTCCGGCAAAGCCACAAAACGATTTCGTTCTGTGCGGGAAGAATCAGGCCGTTTCCGGCAGGAAAATATTTCTCCGCTCCTACCGCATACTGTTTGTTTTCTTCATTTTTTATCAAGATGCATATTTTTTCTATGCCAACAGAATCATATAGGTACTGTATTGCATGGCGGAACAGCCCGTTTACATCGTAAACGGATGAAAATATGGCGGTAGAATCGCTTAATATCTTTGGATGGCTGTATCTGGTTCGGAACAGCATTTTCTCTACAAAATGCTGAATCGACTCTCTGACAGAGATAAAAAACAACCCTATTATCGCAATAGAAATTAGTGCAGTAAGCGTGTCCTTATAATCGGACACAGGAAGAGCCTTCCCCATAATCAGCCCAACGATAAAATAAATAGCACTGATAATCAGAGACAGAAGAGCGTAAGCAGTGCTTCGCTTGATAACGACGCTAATATCCATGAGATGGTATCTCACAATAGCGTACGTGACCGCAGTCGGGATGGGAATTGCAACAAGAGGCGCAAACATTTCCGCCTGCCATATTCCAACAACCGGCAGAATAAAATTAGTCAATATCCCTATACTGAGAAATACGAAAACCCCCAGAAACAAATACTGAACCTGCAGTCTCTTGATTCCGTAATAATGCTGCCCCTTTCTGTAAAGACTATACAGGGAATACGACATACAGGGTATGAAATAAAGCCAAAAAACAGGAAAGAGAAACCCGTATCGGGCATGCGGCCTGCTGTTCTCAAAAGATACCGAATCAACAATATACGATGAAAAAAAAGACATGACCACGCTTATGATAAAAAAGAGGCGGCTTAAATACCTGTGGGCAGGCAATTCAATTGTATCGGGAAAAACAGACGTGAAAAAAAAGAATGCAAAAGGAACAAATAACGCCGCACAATAGACCAGCCTGAGCCGGAATACGGCAGATCTTTGATCAACAGTGGAAATGGTAAGAAAAATAAGAATTATCCATACAGACAAAGCCAGCGTAAAGATACAAAACCTTTTATTAACACAATTGGAAGCGTCTCTGCTCAGTACAAAGAAACCGAGTCCGGCAACAAATAAAAATACAAAAACGAATAACCCCTGGCTTACAAACATATCCTGTCTTCTGAGGAATACCTTTTCAATATAAGGACGGCATGTGACCCTCCTACACTATGACTATTTATCAACGTTGTTTCGATAGGGAAACGTCTGGCGTGATGAGGCACATAATCAAGGTCGCAAAGAGGATCAGGCGCATCCAGATTAATCGTGGGAGGAATTATTCCGTGCTTTAAACTCATGCATGCAGCCACAACCTGAAAACCGCCCCCGGCGGCAAACGCCTGCCCTGTCATCGATTTAATTGAACTTACGGGAATCTTATATGCATGCTCTCCAAAAAACCCTTTAAAGGCATTAGTTTCCGCTATATCATAGTCAGGAATAGAGTTGCCGTGCGCACAGATATAATCTATTTCATCTTTTCTCTTTTTACAATCAACCAAAGCCTGGTTCAACGCAAAGAACAACCCATGCCCTTCGGAGTCAACTTTGACAACATCCTGCGCATCGGATGAAGAGGCATAGGATGCGATCTCGGCATATATACCCGCGCCTCTCTGCAAGGCGTGCTCCAGCTCTTCGACTACAATTGCAGCGCTCCCTTCACTCAGCACCATGCCATCACGATTTCTGTCGTACGGTCTTGAGGCCTTTTCGGGTTCATCGTTTCTTTGAGAAAGAATTCCCAGCGAGCAGAGAGAAGACATAATGAAAGGGAATATCGGCGTATCCGCGCTTCCTACAACAGCAACGTCCACCTCTCCCCTTTTCACCGTATTGTAGCCCCAATTTACCACGTCAAGCCCCGTTGAGCATCCCGAGCAGATTGTTGAATTAGGCCCCGTAATTTTAAACTCGGAGCATATATACCCCGTAGTTACATGCGGTCCAAGTTCGGGAGCGGTAAGCCTGCTCACCGCTTTTGGCCCAAACTTTAAAAACCGCTCATGCTGACTTTCATATACATCGTTATCCGTCCCCAATGTTGTCCCGAAACACACACCGCATCTGTTCCTGTTTTCGCTTGTAAAATCAATACCTGCGTCTGCCACTGCCATCCTGGACGCAGCAATGCCAAAAGGAGTAAACCTTCCGCTCCTCTTTACTATTCTGGAATCGACATAATCGCAGGGACTAAAATTTTTAACCTCGCCGGCAATTTGCGTGCTGAACGGGGAAGGGTCAAAAGAGGCAATCCTTTTTATCCCCGACCGTCCATTGACAATCGCATTCCAGTAAGCGTCTTTTCCGATCCCATTTGGGGCTACTATTCCCAGACCGGTTATAACGATTCGCCTTGTCGGCACGATGCTTTTCCTCCCGAAAGACAGTTCTTGATTAGTCCCTGGCACTTCGCTCTGCTTGTCTCTGCATCCTGCTGGATTCCCACTTTCGTGGGAATGACATGCTAAGAACAAAATACTTTGAAATTCTATACATCAAGTTCAGCACGGACAAACGCTGCTTGTCCGTGCCACCCTATCATCTTAAAATTCACATTGTATGAGCTTTTTGGGTATCGTATCCGGTTAGGAAATGTCTTTAATTAATCCGTATTATCTGTTTTTTCAACTGCAATAGCCCCCAACGGACAACATTTTTCAAATCCCGGCGCTACATCCCAATCTGCCGTTTTTTCAGCAATTATCTTTGCTTTATCGCCAACCACATCCATAACACCCTTTGAACTCACGACACAAATTCCACATCCCACGCATCGCCGGCTGTCTATACGCACCGTAACAAACCCGTTGCCCCTTTTTAGACTCGCCTCATCCTGATAATGAATGCTCGCCGCCTGATCGTGTACCAATTCCCCATGTATTGGAGAATGCTTTTCCACCTGTTGTCTGCCGGACCGATCGATACGAAAAATAGACCGTCCGCAATGATCGCAAATATGCAATTCCTGTAATTTCTCCAGGTAATCCATCACGACCTGAACGACCGTTGCATGGCTCCATGTCAGGGGAGAAACGGAAACAGGCTCGCCTGTATAAGGATTTATCTGTTCCGCCAACACGCCCGAAGGCAACGAGCGGGACACCGCCCACCGTAAATAATTTACCACGCCTTCCAGTTCTTCCACAGATTTTGCTATCGATATATAATATTGCGCCATCCACATAGTGCAAATTATCCAGGGATTTCCCGGTATAGCGCTGTCATTGCCTATGCGCTGATAATAATCATTCTCATATCTGGCGATCCCTCCCACTTTTGTTTTGACCCACAAGGTTTCTTTAATCGCATCCATTGTATTTTTTACCTTTATATCATGGGGATCATACACACCGAAGGCAAACATCCCGTACAAACTTGCATCAATCGTCGCATCTACCTCATACCCACCTTCTTTTTTGGGATAGATCATCCGCAAAAATCGCTTATGCTTCTCACTGTAAAGATGCCGGTCTATCGCCGTTTTCATTTGCATTGCGGTCTCTCTGTACAATGCCGCCTTTTCCGTATGATAAAATATATCGGAAAGATTCGCCGCAGCCATCAGCCCGCCGTATACAGCGGCAGTCGTAAAGGACAATATGCCGCGCCTTTCCTCCCAAAGGTCGTATGAAGGAAGCGGCAGCCCCGTATCCTCATCCCGATAACTCACGAGAAAATCAGCCGCTTTCTCCACAAAAGAATGGTACAGCGAGCGTATTACCTCCATCCTTCTGTATTTGTCATAGTATTGCCATATCACCCAGAGAATCAAAGCCGTTTCATCTTCCTGTATCGGCACATGGATCTCTTCTCCCTTTATCCAGGGGTGCCATGAACTCCCAAAGGAGCCGTCGGGATTGTATTTGTGCAATAAAAACCCGTCTTCGACCATAACACTGGCGCAAAAATTATACGGTGCGATTACCTTGGCGCAAAAGTTAAAAAAATTCCGGCTTGTCGTTGTGTACCCCGCCTTTATCAATGCATGTGAAACCAAGGCACCGTCCCTCGGCCACATATAACTATACGTATCTTTTGCATACTGTTTAATATCAGAATCATTTGCAGCAATAATAGCGCCTCCGCTGTCAACCTGCGTCATAATAACGAGCAGGCTCCTCTTAAAAAGGCCGACAACGTCCTGCGGCAGGTTTCCAAAATTAAATTCTTCTTTATTAACCCAGTGTGTCCAGTAACTCGCCGTTCTGTCTATGATAGCTTGAGGTTTTTCGTTTAAAAGGATGTCATTGAGCGCATTGACTTCTCCATAATTCTTGCCGGCAGCAATCCAGTAATATACGACAAACTCACCGCGAGGCTTAATATTTATAGAAACGCCTATTGTTGAATCCACAGAACCCTGCGCTATCGGATTGCCTTCCAATATTCCATCCTCTGCGTCTCTCCATGTCCCCTCGGCCCCCCGATGTCTTTTTACCCCCGTCGCAAACTCCCTCACGCCCCACACGTCTCCGGCTGAACAGTTTATCAAAAAATATCTCGGCCCCTTATAATGAATAAGAGAATTTTGCTTTGCGTCATAAAAGACTGTATCGCCAATCTCATTTTCCATCACACTCAGGTCCTGATGGAAAAAAAGACGCACTTCCCGCTCATAATCTCTGTGATTTCTTACCGTCACCTTGCGCATATAAATATTTTTTTCAAAGTCAACAACATCATTGCAGACACATTTGATGCCCAGTTTTTCGTTATAGGCAAGGACGTGCGTAACCAGGGTTTCATGCACATATCCTAGGGCGAGCTTCCAGTCACGCGCGGTCACCCATGAAAATCCTTCCTTCGTCCATACACCAAAACGGCACGGCTGCCCCATGGTATGATTTTCCTTCCCAACGCGGGGATAGTAAAAATCCCTGATGGCATAATCCGCATCAAAGGTAACTAATAACGAACCGTTACCGACAGGAATATCTCTAGGCATAGCGACTTCCCTTCTTGCATTTCATTGGTTCCATGGAATATCTCCCTCAGAAAAATGGAGGTTTTCATTAGCGGCCATTTGCAACTCCATGGAAGACTGATCGGCATGCAAATGTTCAAGATCGGCCAATCTTTCAAACATTCTCTTTTCTTCGAGCGTTCTGGCAAAGACAGCGGCTCTCTTATAGAATCGGAAAGCCCTGTTTTCAACCCGGGCAATAACCTTTATCACATCCATCAGCGTGGCGTTACGATCAGGTTCTGAAATATCCGATTTGTTTTCCTGCAATTGTATTTTCGACATGTCAAAAGGATAACCGCACATTTCTTCATACCATGACTTGAGAATATCTTCGTGTTCCTGCTCGGCCTCTGCCATGTGCCTGAAACGAGACTGCGCCTCTTTGTTAGTTAACTGGGCAGACATTTTTAGATAAAACTCCTTAGCCTTCTTTTCCTGCTGGATAGCCGTTTCGAGGATTTTTATGATGGCAGCTTTTTTGTCGTCCATAATGCATAATTTACCGCAAAGATGCAGAGAACGCAAAGAAAGACATGGAGTAACAAAAATGTATCAATTTCGACACCATAACCTCATTCCACCTTCCAACCTTCTTTGCCAATTAAGGCACAAAGGTACACTCCAAGATACCCTGACTTTTAATTCCTCTCCCTGCAGCACACGATCATCATGGATACCCCGGCTTACCAGCTTGTTTGGATTAAACTATCCCTTAATTACACACATCGGCTTTAGCTGAACGACTTTTTTACTGATGCCGGCATGGTCTACCACATCCACGACCTCTGTTACGTCTTTATATGCCTCGGGCACTTCCTCAACGAGCGTTGCCCGGCTATCGGCACGGACAAGGATTCCTTTCGCTCTCAGTTCCTCAGCAATATTTCTACCTTTGGTAACCCGTGTTGCTTGTCCCCTGCTCATGACCCTCCCCGCCCCGTGACACGTGCTGCCAAAGGTATCGGAATACGCTCTTTCAGTTCCCACAAGCACATACGAACAGCGCCCCATGTCTCCCGGTATCAGAACGGGCTGCCCCACAGATTTGTAAGCGTCCGGGGTGTTGGGGTGGTGTGGCGGAAATGCACGGGTTGCACCTTTTCGGTGAACACACAACCGCTTTTTCTGGCCATCCACAATATGTTCCTCAAATTTGGCAATGTTGTGGCAGACATCGTAGACCAATGATATTTGTGACTCCTTCGGACTGACGTGCAGCGCCCGTTCAAAGGATTCCCGTACCCAGTGGGTAATCATCTGCCGGTTGGCAAAGGCATAGTTGGCCGCACAGGCCATTGCCGCAAGGTATTCGCGCCCCTGAGGTGAATTGATTGGCGCGCAACAGAGTTGACGATCAGGGAGCTCAATATTGTATTTACGAGCCGCATCGATCATGACCCGTATGAAGTCATCGCACACCTGGTAGCCCAAGCCCCTCGAACCGGTATGTACAACGATGGTAATGTTATCCTTTTCAAGCCCGAGCATGCGGGCAACGGCCTCATCGTAAACTTCCGATACATAACCAACCTCGACAAAGTGGTTCCCTGAACCAAGCGTGCCCAGTTGGGCACGACCGCGTTCAAGGGCGCGGTCTGAAACCAGTTCGGGATCAGCCCCCGGTATGCAGCCTTGTTCTTCGATATGCGCCAGGTCATCTTTTGTGCCATAGCCCTGGGAAATCGCCCAGCGCGCCCCGTTCTTGAGCACGTTTTTTTCTTCCTGCTGGGAAAGTTTCAAATCCTTTCGGTGTGACCCAACCCCGGAAGGGATATTGGCGAAGAGTGTATCCACCACCGATTCCAGTTTGCCGGCAAGTTCTATGCGCTGCAGCCCCGTCCTGAGCAATCTCACCCCGCAGTTAATATCGTATCCCACGCCGCCGGGGGAAACTACACCTTCCTCAGGGTCGAATGCGGCAACTCCGCCGATGGGAAACCCGTATCCCCAATGAATGTCGGGCATCGCCAGGGAATGTTTCACGATACCGGGAAGGTACGCAACGTTGATCACCTGTTGCAGACTTTCGTCTTTCTGGATTTCGTCCAGCATCTGTTTATCGGCGTAGATAATGCCGTCTACCCGCATCTTCCCTTCCCGCGGAATACGCCAGCGGTAGTCGTCTATTTTTTGAATTTTATATTTTTTGTCTGCCATAAGCACTCCTTTTTACAGATCAAAAATTACCCTGGCCTTCCACTGTTTATTTTCCTGAAATACAGACAGCGCGTGATAGGTAACGGCCTTGATCTCCGTTTTGATCACATGTTTGTCCTCACGAAACACCTCGCCCCAAACAGATGCACTTAATTGATTTTCCCTGATATTCGTAATGCAAAAATCCTGAAACAGCAAGTTTTTTACATCATGCATATACAACAATTCACTGAGCCAGTTCACCAGCAACTGTTCCCGATCAATACCGGTAACGGTTACCTGATACTCAGTCTTTCTTTCCACCTTTGATATATCCGTAATAATATCAAAGAGGGCATACGCAGCATTGGCAAATAACTCCTGCAATGAATTCCCCAGGACATCAATTCCGATATCTGCCGTATGGTCAATGAGAGTATATTTATTCATACATAAAAACCGGAAATGACGATTGCTGTCCCTCCGGAGACGCAGGCTTCCCGCTATAAGAAATGCTCAAATACAACACCGGGCTATGGCATGACAAAATCGTGTTCAGGATGTCTGACGGTAAGTACGGGGCAGGGCGCCTTCCTGACCACTTTTTCAGCCACACTTCCCATGATTGCGTGGGAAATACCCGTTCTTCCATGTGTGCCAAGCACTATGATGTCAATATTGTAGTCCCTTGCAGCCCTGATAATTTCGGCAAAAGGGACTCCCTGCACAACAACAGGCTCGATACTTACCTTCCCTTTCGTATCCTCGCGCACACATTTGCACAACCTCTCCTTCAGGGTATTAATCATTTCCTCATCGGCAATATTTACGCCATACAGTTCCGGTTCATCCATGTCGTAGATACGCAAATCCAGCACATGCAGCAGATAGAGTTTTGCCTGATATTTTTCGGCAAACTCTGTGGCATAGTGCAATGCCTTTTCTGAGTAAACAGAGTAATCGATAGGACACAGGATATTTTTTATATTGATCATGCTTTCTCCTCTTTTTATGACTTTTGGATTAATACCGTATCAATAGCATCATCAATCTTCTGGATATATACGCATTGTATTTTTTCGCGAATTTCCTTATTGATTTCCTCGAAATCATCCTTATTTTTCAAGGGAAGAACAATCACTTTGGCTCCCGCCCGTATAGCGGCAAGCACTTTTTCCTTCACGCCTCCGATGGGCAGAACATTTCCTGTCAGGGTGATTTCTCCCGTAAGCGCCACTTCGCGCCTTGCAGGCCTGCCGGTAAGCAGCGACACAATGGCCATACACATCGTAATACCAGCAGAAGGGCCGTCCTTCGGTATGGCGCCGGAAGGCACGTGAATGTGAATTTCGGAAGTATCATAAAAATTTTCATCAATGCCCAATCGTTTCGCATTACTGCGGACATAGCTTAATGATGCAATGGCAGATTCCTGCATGACATCGCCCAGTTGTCCCGTAAGCGTTAACTCCTTTTCCCCTTTCATTCTGGACGCTTCAACAAAAATAATGTCTCCGCCTGTTTCCGTCCAGGCCAGTCCCGTAGCCACTCCTACCCGATCCTCTTCTTCCGTAACCTGATAAAAAAACTTTCTCGGCCCAAGAAATTTTTCAACAGCTTCCTGCTTAATTTCTTTTGTAACCGTCTCCCCGCCTACAATTTCTTTGGCAATTTTTCTGCAAATCGACGCAATTTCTCGCTCAAGGTTTCTGAGCCCTGCTTCTCTTGTATATTCACGTATTATCTTGTATATAGCCTGGTCATGAAATACCACAGGGTTGTTTTCCAGGCCGTTTTCTTTAATCTGCTTCGGTATGAGAAATATTTGAGCTATTCGCAGTTTTTCGTCTTCGCTGTAACCCGGAAGATAGATGACCTCCATCCGATCCCGCAGCGCCGTATGAACCGTATCAAGAATATTGGCGGTTGTAATGAATAAGACATTCGAAAGATCAAAAGACACGTCGAGATAGTGGTCTACAAAGCTGTAGTTTTGTTCAGGGTCCAATACTTCCAGCAGGGCTGAGGCCGGATCACCCCTGAAATCTTCACCAATCTTATCGATTTCATCGAGCATGAATATGGGATTGCTATACCCAGCCCGGCAAATTTCCTGCATTATGCGGCCGGGCAACGCACCCACATACGTGCGCCTGTGTCCGCGAATCTCGGCTTCGTCACGAATACCTCCCAGAGATATGCGGATAAACTTTCTGCCCAGTGCACGCGCAATCGACTTGCCCAAAGATGTTTTACCCGTTCCCGGAGGGCCGCAAAAGCAAAGAATAGGCCCCTTCAATTTTTCTTTCAATTTGTGTACCGCAAGAAATTCAAGAATGCGTTCCTTCACCTTTGTCAGCCCATAATGGTCGTCATCAAGAATCTTTGCCGCCTGGCGAATATCCATATTGTCTATGGTCTTTTTATTCCAGGGAATCGTAATAAGATAATCCAGATACGTTCGGGAAACGGGGTATTCGGGAGACGCCGGATTAATGTCCCTCACTCTTCCCAACTCCTTCATGGCTATTTCTTCAACTTCTCTTGGCATAGCAGCCTCTTTAATTTTCTCCTCTAATTTATTCAATTCCTCAACATGGGGGTCTTCTTTGCCTAATTCTTTATGAATCGCCTTCAATTGTTCCCGTAAAAAATATTCCCTCTGCGTCTTGGTCATTTCCTTCGCAACTTCGTCATCAATTTTCCCGCGAACTTCCCTGACCTGCACCTCTTTATTCAGGTGTTGAAATACAACCCTCAGCCGTTTCTGCGGTTCAATCATTTCTAAAAGTTTCTGCTTTTCGTCAACGGGCAAGTCCAGATAGATAGAGACCAAATCCGCCAAGACTGAAGGGCTATTGATATTATCGATCATAAATATGACGTCCCTCGGCATCATCTTTCCCAGCATAGCGCTGAGCTTAAAAAGTGTTTTTACACTCTGCGCAAGCACATCGATCGCCTCACTTCTCTCGGTAAATTCCCGCAGTTCTTCCACCCGCGCCTTATAGCACGGCCCTGCCTGTACATATTCCAAAACCCTGATACGCAGAATGCCTTCCGTAAGTATTTTCATTGTGTCAGATTGAGATTCAAACACCTTCAAAATCTTAACTGCCGTGCCTATTGTGTAAAAATCCGTGACTTTCGGAGCCTCAATATCATACTTCACCGTCACTATGCCTATAAGTTCGCCCCTGGAAACAGCCTCATTTACAGCCTTTACTCTTTCCTCCCCGGTAACTATTACCGTATGTATCATGTGAGGAAACACCACGTCGTCTTTTACGGGAACGATGTTAATAATCTCCGGCAGGGCAATATCTTCACGCTTGTGGAAAGAAAATGTTTTATTATTCATCGCTGGTTTCTATGTACTTTCTCTGTTAAATAGTCGTTGCGGTCGATGCCCGTTTCCCATTAGTCGTATGCAACTCATCCAGAAGCTTCTTTAATTCACTCCCCTCAATAACCTCCTTCTCCATCAGCGTCTTTGCCATGCCCCTCAATATCTCGCTTTTTTCCGTTAATAATGCCTTTACCCTATGGAACGATTCGTCTATAATCCGCTTGATTTCTATATCAATTTCCCTGGCTGTTTCCTCGCTATATTCTTTGGTAGCGGCAAAACCTCCATTCAAAAAAAGCGGCCGGTTGCCCTGTTCGAATGTTACCAGTCCCATCTTCTCGCTCATGCCATATTCCTTGACCATTAATTTTGCAATCTCCGTCGCCTTTTCCAGATCATTTTGAGCGCCCGTCGATATTTCCTGAAAGATAATTTCCTCTGCAACCCTTCCTCCAAGCAAAATAGCAATGCGGTCTAAAAGTTCCGCCTTTGTCATCAGGTAACGGTCTTCCGTCGGCTTTTGTAATGTATAACCCAGCGCCCCGATACCACGGGGAATCATGGAAATTTTTCTTATCGGGTCTGCATGCGGAACAGAACATGCCACCAGTGCATGACCCGATTCATGATGGGCAACGATCTCCTTTTCCTTTTTGTTCATGAGACGTTTTTTCTTTTCCAGTCCCGCCATAATACGGTCAATTGCCTCTTCAAATTCCGACATCCCTACAGCCTTCTTGTTCCTTCTCGCAGCAAGCAGCGCCGCTTCATTGACAAGATTTGCAAGATCGGCACCCACAAAGCCCGGCGTCATTGCCGCAATCGAATGCAAATTAATGCCGTTTTCCAGCTTCACCTCTTTTGCATGCACTTTCAGGATCGCTTCTCGGCCGTGTAAATCAGGACGATCAACAACCACCTGGCGGTCGAATCTGCCCGGCCTTAAAAGGGCGGAATCCAGCATCTCCGGGCGGTTGGTGGAACCCATAATAATTACCCCTTTGTTGGAATCAAACCCGTCCATCTCCACCAATAATTGGTTCAGAGTCTGCTCCCTTTCGTCATGTCCGCCCATAGGGCCGCTGCCGCGCGCCTTGCCAAGGGCGTCCAGTTCGTCAATAAAAATAATACATGGGGCTTTTTGGTCCGCCTGATTAAACAAGTCCCGCACCCTTGCCGCCCCTACGCCGACAAACATCTCAACAAATTCAGATCCGCTCATGTTAAAAAAGGGCACCCCGGCCTCCCCTGCAACCGCCTTTGCCAAAAGCGTCTTCCCCGTTCCCGGAGCGCCGACCAGTAAAACACCTTTTGGTATCTTCCCGCCAAGAACCCTGAATTTTTCAGGGGTTTTTAAAAACTCAATAATCTCCTGCAGTTCTTCCTTTGCCTCGTCTATTCCCGCTACATCATCGAAAGTAACATGGAGGTCTTCCTGGGCATAGAGACGCCCCTTGCTCTTGCCAAACGTCATAATGCTGCCGGCAGGGCCGTATCGTTTAAACACAACACGCCAGATAACAAACAAAATGACCAAAGGCAGCACCCAGGAGAAAAAAAACGTCTTAACCCACGGGCTTTCGTAATATCCGGCATACCTGACACCCATGTATTCCAGGTCTCTTACGAGATCGGGATCTTCCACGCGGGCTGTGATGAATATGGCATGCTTTGTCGTGCCGCGTTCCAGTTCCTTTAATTTGCCGCGAACCATATTCTGTGTAATATGGCATTCCTCCACCTTTCCCTCTTTGATCATCTTTTTGAAATCACTGTACGTAATATTCCTCACCCCCGGATTCATCAAATACAACTGCAAAATAATAAAGAATCCAAAGGCAATGATTATATGCCAAACCGAAAATTTTTTGGGCATTTTGAATTTAATGTCTTTAAAATCTTTGAGCATGTATACTCCTATGATTAAATAGTATTAAGTAAGTATTGTTTTCCATTCAGGTTTTCTGGATATTGTTCATGAAATGAATCAAAAGTCATTTTGTTTACGGTTTCGATAATTGTTGCTCACTATTTTATCAAAAAGTGCTGCATCACTCAAAAGAACTTTCTTGTAACTATTTGATTATCCGATTTAGTATCTATAAAGTTTTTCTGGTTCATTCGCCAAGCTTACTAAAAGCTTATCGCCATACCTGGCCACTGTCTGCCACATGCATCTCAAATTCGGCACATTATCCAGTTTCTTATTGTCAGGCTGATATTGACGGCTTTACCGGCTTGTACCGACAGATAATCATGCACCTGCTGTATGGCGGTCAAAGGTTGTTGTGCCTTTCCTATTCCTCATATCTTAAACCACTACACCAGTTCCATGCCCTACAGAAGTAACCCTTTCGGATTGGACGATTTCTATTTTTTCGTCCCACTTTTTGAAGGACTCATAGTTTCACGCTGTTTGACGGCAAATTCCTTTTAATTTTATCAATTATCCGTCTTTAACAGGCAATTCAATCATTTCCCACCCATCAACTTTGCCTTTAATAGCCTTAAACCGACCTTGGTGAAGAGCAAAACATAATAAATGAGCGAGTCGCGACATAGCTACATAAGCAATTTTTGCCGTCTCCTTTTCGGTATTATTTGAAAATGTATTGCCTTGCCCGCAAAAACATTTTGACAGTCTATCTGATTCATGCTTTTTTTACACCGATTCAGGTTTTTCCCTTTTGATGTTTTTTGATTTCCCTCTCTAGTTTATTTGCCGCTCCAACTGGCGTGTGCTCCAGTTTCCGGCGATGCACTCATCAAGATAGAATTTACGGACAGCAGTCCGCTCTACTTTTAAAAGCAAACGGTAGTGGGTACAAGAGAGTTCCGGTCGGATTACGGGTAATTCGTCACGCAGTGCGTGATGAATCTTGTCAGGCAAAAATTGTGAACTCTCTGCATTCAGAATCTCGAATGACAGGTAAAACAACCGCATATACCGCAAATTCGTTTCAGTAAAACCTTTTCCAAAATCCCTGGTTAAACGTATTGATAGTTCCTTTAAAAGATACTCACCATATCCGGCCTTTGCTTTGCCCCGCTGTTCTTCCTCAACAATAAGTCTGCCGATGTTCCAATATGCCTGAACCATAGCGACATTGACGGCAGAGTAAGCGGTCTTTCTGGCGTCTTCAAGAATCTGCCTAATGTTTCGATAAGCAGTATCTATTGGCTTGGAAATTATGTTTTTATCCATTTTAACCGTTTTTCCCCTACCTTGCCTCATCATAATCCGCCTGATGCGCTTTTCTGCCTCTTGCCACAAAAGCCTAACACCTTCCAGTGCTTGCATTTCTTTATCAAGTTTGGCAACGATTTTTCTTGTAAAAGAATCACCGAACCTATTATTCCGTGTTTTACAAAAGTTTAATCAGATAATTTTTCAGAGTCGGGATATCCTGTTCCGCTGTATCCCATACACCGGCAATATCGACACCGAAATATTGGTGAATCAGCTTGTCCCTCATTCCTGCCATGTCTTTCCATGGGATATACGGATGCTTCTCACGAATTTCCTGTGACAGGTTCTTTGTGGCTTCTCCAATGATCTCCAATTGTCGTATTACACCGTCCTGCACCAGGCTGGATGCCCTGAAATCCTCATAATTCATACCTTTTGTATATTCCTGAATCTTATTGATTGCATCCAGTATGTGCCGCAAAAATACTGTGTCGTCCTTTATCATTGATATATCACCTTCATTTCCGATTTTATCCTGTCAATCAGATAGGGGCTTACGGACTGTTCTGTGAGAAGATCAACCTGCACACCAATGGTCTCAGACAGCTCCCGCTCTATTCTCACTAAGGTAAGCAGGCTCTTTCTCTCCTTGAAATTTACCAGGATATCCAGATCGCTGTCCGGCCTTTGAACACCGCTGGCATAGGAGCCGAAGATTCCTATCGTCTTGACATGGTATTTCTTTAATATGGAAATTACTTTATTCTCTATTTCCTGATAAGTCATAAGCGGTCTCCTTCTATTAAGCAACAAGTTGTTCTATATATCCTTCTCTTTTACTCCATACCATTGGTTCAATTTCATAAGACTTGAGGGCATGCAGGGTATCAGGAGTAATTTCTTTGTCCTGATCATTAAGAACAGCAAGAGCAATCGAATTTTCAGATCTTATCTTTCTGGTATCGTCCCAGGAAAAAATCATAGCGGATATGTTATTTTTCGTAGGATTATTAATAGCCTTCAAAATTCTTTCTGGTTCTTTTTTGGATGACGGTATGACAAAATCAAAATGGTGATTGAAACCGCTTTTACCGCTTATTTCCAAATCTCGAATTATGTAGCCATCATCTGTAAGGAGCAAACCGGAAGGGGTTGCCTTTATATATAGCTGCAAATAATCATTATGCCGGTCAACAAACGGAGTCGTGAGTTCACAAATATCCCCGATCTTTTTCACTTTTACCTTTTCTTTAAGCCAGTGCGCATAAGTTTCGACAAGTTGATAGCAATCCAAAACACTCATTATGAATAATCCTCTTTGTATATTGGAAAACTCTTGTACATTACAGTATCTCAAAAAATTTCTCATGACGTTATACAGATTACTATTTGAATTCACTAACTCTTCGGATGCGGGTATAGCCCATCTATGCGCATAGCCCTCGACATAAATATGAAGATGTGGACATGGAATCTCGATTCCATTATAAGGTGCAAGAAAATCCAGAGGAACGCTCACGACTACAGGATTTGGATGGGGAGGACCATCAATATCTAACCGCCGCAATAATCCATTCATTCCACCTTTTCGGCTCTTGCCGCAGGAGCCGCATGCCTTCCAGGGTCTCAATTTCTTTAGCAAGTTTGGCAACGATACAAACTATCCTATATTAAATTGTACGTATTCTCAGACGAGCATCTTCAACCACAATCAATGCCCCTTCTTGTAAGTCTGTATCAAGCATGAGTAGTTTTTCCAAAACATTAATCACATTGGATACTTTCACATTTTTTAACCTCAAATAAATTATTCCATAAAAAGAAACCCCTTCATTAATCGCTAATGTGCCAAAATCAACATCATGGGTAATAATAAACATCTTTTCTTTGTATGCCATTTCCATGAGACGTTTGTCTTCGGTGCCATGCCATCTCTCTTCCTTCACATCCGTAATATCAAATCCTTTTTGCCGTAAGAAAGATACTACCTTGGGAGAAATATTTTCATCGGTTAAAAACTTTAAATCTCGTATTTTCACTATTTTGTTTCCAATTCAAGAAATACTTCATTTTTCAGAGCATGGGCAGCATACTCAAGGCAGGCGCGAACATCATCTTTTGTTATATGTGGGTAATCCTGTAGTATTTCATCCTCAGTAACCCCAGATGCAAGGAGTTCAAGAATGAACTCAACCGACATCCGTGTTCCTTTTATAATTGGTTTTCCTCCGAGTATTTCTTTGTTTGCCGTTATTCTTCCCATAACAATACCTCCATTTTTAGATTTTTAATTTTACTTTGTCCTACGAAGCATTTTTAACTTCCGCTCCTATACCTCAGTAAGAATGCGCTCAACGTTGGTTTCTTTCTATTGCCTTAAAAGCCGCACGCCTTCTAATGCCTCCATTTCCTTATCAAGCCTAGCAACGATTTCTTGTTGTTTTTCTATATGTGGAATTGGGGTTTTTTGTTTATAAACGTCCTGCCTGTTAATGCCGGGCATCGCGCCTCCCGTTTGAAGTTTTTGTAAATTTGATGATTTCAATATGTAATATAAAAAACTTTAGATTTATTTTCAATAACAGCCAATATATTCCTATGTACATCAGTAAGCGTTATATCGGGTTTGATGCTTTTCTTCCCATCAAATATCTTTTGATGTTCTGAACATAAGGCATACTCCTGCTGATAAAATAGAGTATCCCCCGCTTCTAGCCGAGTTGCCGTGATCTTTCAATGACCTTTAAATCGGTATCTGTGGCCTCGTTGATTTTTGGCATGACTTGTAGTTTGTCTCTCTGGCAGAAAATAGCGAGTCAATACAGTATAGTGAACATCATAAAATAGTTGATACCTTATTGCTCAATGTCATTCCCACAAAAGTGGGAATCCAAAAAATAGAGCAAATGCTGGATTCCTGCTTTCGCAGGAATAACAACTTTCTTTTGTCGTCTACTATAGGTATGCAGAAGGCCTGTAATTATCAAATTAACATACCGTGTTTTATGAGCTGCTGCCGTATCATGATTACTGTGGAAATATTCATTTCGATAATCCCAACTGCCGATAAATCATCTTAAAATCTATTTCCCGTTCCACCACTTCTGCGGCACGCTGTATTTTTGACCAACTATGCATACTGGCGTATCCGGAAAGGTTTTCACACACTTCCAGAGTAGACGCTGTGTCCAGCCGAACCAATACGACAGGCACTCCCGCTTCCTGCGCACGTCCCAGAATGGAAGCGTTTGGATACAGCTCTCCGGTAAGAATCAGACATTTTGTGGAGGTTTCAAGTGCGGCTAATTGAATATCACTGCGGTCACCGCCTGTAATGACCGCCTTGTTTGAAATTTTCCGAAAATACTTCAGGGCGCTTTCAACATTCATTGCCCCTATCATAAAATGCTCTACCAACTCGTCCTGCTTGTCTTCACAACACAGCACCCGTCCATGAAGAGCAGTAACAATTTCCCTTACTGGCACGGCTCCCAGAACATCGTCTTTTTGTATAATTCCGAGGGTGGTAATGCCGTTGGCCTTCAGAAAAGGGACAATATACTCTCTCATATAACTCATCTTAGGGGAAGGAACGAGATTAAATACAACTCCTATTAATTTGTCTCCAAGCATTTTCGACGCATAAAGAAATCCATCAAGCATGTCTATATACGATTGAAATTTATCAATAAATATAACCTTCGAACCCGATTCTTCTATAAAATCCCGTTCCGAAAAATGCAGGCACGTCCCTCCCGAAAGACGCCCGACTCCCCTGGTAATCATTATATCCTTTCCCTGAGATGCCCGATCAAACGCCTCCATGGTTTTTTCCCGAACGCGCAGCTCCTCACCTCTCATCATACTACTAATGAGTTCATCCGTTACAACTACAGGACATATCGACCGGAGGGGTTCGTTTGCTTCCAGTGTATTGGAAAAAAATACGGCATCCTCATCTGTTATTACTCCCTCTATAGTCACCGGCGAAAATCCAACGGGCTTAAAATACCCGACGGCATAGCCATCCTTTTTGAATCTTAGTCCCAACCCCAAGCAGATAAGGTTCTTTCCGGAGAAGGGTGAAACAGATGCGACAAATACGGGTATCATAATAATCCCCCCTTATACATCGTAAATAACACTTGTTCTCTATTTTTAAAAACAGCCCCTTCCCGCTTCCCGGGCTGTAACAACGCTACCACAAGACAATTTTTTCCATTTAACCCTTGTTATGAGATATCGTTATGCGTGCATCTACTGCTATTGCGCCCTCACCCTGAGGCAATACCATCAGAGGATTTATATCCATTTCCATAACCTCGGGAAAATCCATCACAAGCTGAGAAAGTTTCAATATATTTTCTATGATGGCATCTATGTCAAGAGGTTTTTCACCGCGAACGCCTTTCAATATAGAGAAAGACCGTATTTCGCGAATCATCTCTTCGGCATCCTCGTATCCAAGAGGCGCAATCCGAAAGGAGACATCGTGCAATACCTCTACGTAAATACCACCCAGTCCAAACATCAGCAAAGGACCAAACTGCGAATCTCGTGACATCCCCAGGATTACTTCCCGTCCCCCTTTAATCATCTGCTGTACAAGGACTCCTTTTATTTCTGCGCCGGGGACAAAGCGACGGGCCTTTTGTAATATATCACAAAAACATTTTTTCACTTCATCCGCATTCTTTATCCCGGTAATTACCCCGCCGAAATCGGATTTATGAAGGATATCGGGGGAAGAAATCTTGATGACCACAGGATATCCGATTTCCTCTGCGGCTTTTACTGCTTCCGTTTCCGAAACGGCAAGAATGCTCTTCGGTATCCGGAAACCATACGCAGAGACAACCTGCTTTGCTTCCAATTCATCCAGATTCCTGCGCCCGGCCTGCCGCACCGTCTCAAGAATGGAAGACGCCTTTTCCTTCTGAACGGGTATTTCTTTCGTTTCCCTTGCTGTTTTCTTTTGCCACAGGGCATACTTGTACATAGCTTCAACGGACGATATTGCACGTTCAGGGAAGGAATAATTCGGCACTTTTTTCTGGCACATAAGCCTTAAACCGTCTTCGATTCTTTTCCCTCCCATAAAAGATGTTACAATGGTTTTCCCGGCATAGCTTGAGATTTCACTTATCACTTCCACCGTCTTTTCTATTTCCGTCATTGCCTGAGGCGTCAAAATAATGAGGATTATATCAACATTGGGATCCTGCACCACTTTTTCGACAACATACTTGTACCGGTCAGACCGGGCGTCTCCCAGCACATCAACGGGATTATATACATTTGCCATAGACGGAAGAATAGACCGCAAATAATCAATCGTTTCCCTGGAAAAAGACGCCATTGTTAATGCGGAACGTTCCACCGCATCCGCCGCAATAATGCCAGGACCTCCGGCATTGGTGATCACTGCTATCCGAGACCCTTTCGGCAACTGCTGATAGCTGAATATTCTGGCGTAGTCGAACAACTCTTCAACCGTCCTTGCCCTGATAATCCCGGACTGTTTAAATGCAGCATCGAATGCGCTTTCAGATCCGGCCAGCGTTCCCGTGTGTGATGAAGCCGCCTTGGCGCCTGCCGCCGTGCCTCCTGATTTTACTACGATCATAGGTTTGCTTTCAGTCGTTTTTCTGGCAATATTCATGAAGGCTGCACCGTTTTTTACCCCTTCCAGATAACCGAGAATTACCCTTGTGCCCGGATCCAAAGCCATTGCTTTTATAAGGTCTACTTCATCGATATCGGACTTGTTTCCCATGCTGATAAATTTAGAGAATCCTATGCATTCTTTTGCAGCCCAATCCAGAATGGACGTGCAAAGCGCTCCGGATTGAGAAAAGAATGCGATATTACCCTTCGCAGGCATATCGGGAGCAAAAGAGGCGTTCAAACCGGATTGCGTGTCAATGAGTCCGAGACAATTAGGCCCCAGCATACGGACGGAATGCTTCCTGACTTTCCCAAGCAATTCCCGCTCCAGGGCGGCGCCTTCCATCCCGGCCTCCTTAAAGCCGGCGCTGATGACGACAATGGAATCTATTCCCTTTTTGATACAATCGTCCACAGTTTTAATAACATGCGGGGCAGGCACGACAACTACAGCCAAATCGATTTTATCCTGAATTTCGTTAAGATTGCCGTAGACCCTGAGCCCAAGAATACTGTCGGCACGAGGATTCACAGGATAAACCTTTCCCTTGTATCCATACCTGATTATATTTTTAAGCAAATCGTGTCCGACTTTGCCCTCTTCCCGGGAAGCGCCGACGACAGCAATTGTACCGGGTGAAAAGAAATGTTCTAACATAGCTTGTGAGATTCACTCCTGGCTTGCATTGTTTGTATCCGTATGGGTATTTTGCTTCTGTTCCGGCAATAAATCGAACATACTCTTGATCGACCGCGTAAAAGGCCGGAAAGGAACAGAACGGCTTTCCGGCTTTAAAAAAGTGCCTTTAATTTCCACCATGGTCAATTGTTTGCGAACGCCTCCGACAACAAAATCAAACACCCTCCCGACTATCGGCAGTTTGGAAAAAAAATCCTTGTTAAATCCAGCAACTACGGTTAAATCAAGTTCCCCTTTAAGGCTGATATTCCCCCGACCATTAAGCTCAATTGAATCGCTGTAAATACGCCCTTCCTCTATATGAACAAGACCATCTTTGACAACAAAATTCATCATTGCGCTATGAAAGCTTTCTTTTTTCGGCAAGCCGAGATTCAAAAAATTAAAAACACTCAGGACAATAGGAACTTCCGAAAGGTAGCCGTCGCTCACTTTCAATTGTCCCTCCGCATTAAAATGCTTCGTATCCTTACCGCTTCCCCTGAATTTAACCCTCCCATCCAGAATCCCCGACCATTGCTTATCTTCGCCGGCAACCTTATCGGTTAATTCTTCAAGTATGACCCTTGAAAAATTCAGATTGCCTTCATATTGAAACGGATTTATCTGTGTTTTAACCGATACGGCTCCCTCCACATGTCCGCCACAATATTTTGCGTCTATGTGTTTGCAAACAACGCCTTCTTTGTTAATCTCTATCCTTCCCCCTATCCCCCAGAAAGAAAGTGTGTGTTTATCATTCGCAATTTCGCAATCCTTCAGGTTAATTTCTACAAAATAATTATTGTCTTTCTCTTCTTTAAACCCTTGCAAATTTGCAACGATATCTACCCTCCCCTTTGGGTGCAGCTCCGTCCAGAGCATTTCACCAAACTCTTTTTTGGGTATGTTTTTCAAAAGAGTTTCTGTGATAACCAGATTCGGCACCGTTACATTGAATATCTTACGCTCATGTGTAATGTCATAAACGCCGTTTATCTCGGTATAAATGAGTTGGTCTCCGCAACGAATAAACCCGCTGGTGTTTTTCAGTATAATGATATCGTTGCACAACCTGAATTGGCCGTTGACATGCGACATCGGCAGGGGAAAATCCGGAGAGGTAATTTCCATATCTTTACAATTTACCGTCAGGTAATAGCTGGATTCCTCCTTTTCTCCTTCGTTGTACTGGAAAGTCATATCGACAAAACCCGACGGGCGTATTTTGGAATACACCTGTTCTCCGACCTCCGGTATTTTATGCAACAGGGCTTCATTCACAAATAAATTGGGAATCGTTATGACAAGTGTCTTTTTATTGCCAACAACGTCAAACTCTCCGTTAAACTTCACCTGCGAAAAACTTTTTTCATCTTTTATATATCCCACAATATCCTTCAAATATATTTTTTCCGTATTTAATTTCACGCAGCCGCTCAGATCATGAATCCGGAACGGCCAGCCGGTATACATAGCCTCAAGTCCGTTGAGATTAACGTCGACAGCATAATCCATTTTCTTTTGATTGTTCTGGTTATCCAAACTTACTACACAAGACGCACTGAACTTTCCGGCAGGTTTATAATCATTCCACAGCATTTTACCCACATAGGGAAATTGCGCTAAAATATCCTCATTTATCTCAAGATTTTTCGTACAGACCTCTATCTCAAGACGCGGAATAACCGGATAGAGCCTCATCGTAAAAGAATAATTTCCCAATACAGGATCTTCTATGGTTCCTCTGACTACAACGTCTTTCAAAGAACCGGCATAGGGGAGGAAAATGACGTCAATCCCCGACACCTTGATTTCCGGGCTATTCGTCTGGGGGTCTTCCATGATATGGATTTTCATATCCCTGATTTCAATACCGTTTCGGAGGTCATCCATATAGAGAGGGATTTCACTCTCATCGAAGTATTTCTTTATGGAGTCAAGGAGTGACCACACATCCGTAGGTTTTTCAACAATCAGTTCCGGAGAAATGACCGTAACTCCGGAGATACTGATTTTGCCCTTTATGAGACCCTGGGGATTATGCTTTATTACAATTTTGGAGATGTGAAGAGATTTGCCTAATAAATCTTCGGAAGCGCCGACAAACGATACGTCATCAAGAACAATCCCTTCCAGAATGTCCATCTGTGCATGCCCGACCGTTGCCGTTCCGAAGTCTTTCAATGCACTTAATAAACGACTTTTTATTGCCTCGTCTGATATTTCTCTCTTAACAAAAAAATACGTTGTAACCGTTACTCCTGCAAAGAAGAAAATAATGCCCAGAATAATAATTACCGTTTTTTTCATTAAATTTCCACTCTTTGGTTATGGATAATAATATCAGGCATCCTAAGGTTACTGTTATTCAAGTTTTATTTCAAGTGTAAATTTTCAGAAGGTTTAAAATAAAATATCATGCAAAAATTCTTGCCGTATATGAAACATTGACATATAATTTGGCTATAAATATCTTTAAACAATCTCCGTTTGTTCTTTCTTCGCAAAACGGCATTTCAACAACTGTGCCCATTAAATTTTTTGTAATAAAGACCCTTGAATAGACAAATACCGGAAAAAGAATACCCGAACGACAAAACCTCTATCAGAAATACCTTTGAAGCAGGGCAATCCCACGTCTTCAGATGGTGGAATGAAATTACATCTGCAGAAAAAAACCATCTTTTGGAACAGCTTGCCACCATCGATTTTCAATTAATCCATACACTGTTCAACAAATACCTCCAAAAGACCGGCAATACCCTTCATGGAACCATCTCACCGCCTCGCATTATCCCTATACCGCGCAGTGCATCTGAGAAAGAAACCGAGCAAACAGCAAAAGAGAAAGGGGAAGCTTGTTTACAAAGAGGAGAAATTGCCGTCCTTACGGTAGCAGGCGGACAAGGCACACGGCTGGGAACTGATAAACCGAAAGGAATTCTTCCCATCGCCCCCATTACCGGTAAAAGCCTCTTCCATCTCCATGCGGAAAAAATACATGCCGTTCAAAAAAAATATCATATCTGCCTCCCCTGGTATATCATGACGAGTAATACAAACGACCTGGTAACACAGGAGTTCTTCCAATCCCAGCAATTCTTTGGATTAAACCCCGAACAGATACTCTTTTTTACCCAGAGAATGCTCCCTGTAATCGATTTAAACGGGAAATTGCTCATGGATACCAAATCCAGCATCGTAATGAGCCCGAACGGCCACGGAGGAACACTCATTGCGCTCAAGGAAAATAACGTCCTGAAGAATATGCAACAGCGGGACATTAAGCATATCTTCTATCACCAGGTTGATAATATACTCATCAAAATCGCCGACCCGGTTTTTATCGGTTACCACGTAATGCACCACTCTGAAATGTCATCAAAAGTCGTAAAAAAAAACAATCCCGAAGAAAAGGTGGGGATCATAGTCAATTTAGAAGGACATTTACACTTAGTAGAATACACCGAATTGAATGAAAAAGATAAGCACGCAAAAAATGCAGACGGAACGCTTACCTATAATGCGGGGAACATAGCAGTCCACCTCTTCCGTACCGATTTTCTTGAAAAGATATACTCGTGCAGCGAACCGCTTTCGTATCACACGGCTATAAAAAAAGTTCCTTATATAAATGAGCACGGCGACCCGATCGCCCCGGAAGAAAATAATGCCATCAAATTTGAAAGTTTCATCTTTGATGTGTTAAAGTATGCAAAGAAAGGCATAGTCATGGAGGCGTTGCGGGAGGAAGAATTCTCTCCGGTAAAGAATCCGGAAGGGGAAAACTCCCCTGCCACCGCCAAACAGGACATGATCAATATGTTTGGCAGGTGGTTAAGAAATGCCGGTATTTCTATTCCTGTTGATTCCCGGAACAATGTCGTCGGTTTACTTGAAATCAGCCCATGCTTTGCCATGAATGAAGAAGAGCTGAAAAAGAAGGTAGACAGACATCTGAAGTTCGATGGAAAACTGAATCTTACTTGATTTGTAAAAATTAATCAAATATCATGCGTATCTTTAGCCTTAAGGTTACATCAAATAAAAAACCGCGATTGTGCCGGTTGTAAAAAAATCTTTAATCAAAAAGAGGGCATAAAAATGGGAAACAAACAGACACTGTGCTTTAATTTTAACAACATGATGGCAACCACAATCGGTCAGGAACATGGTATCACAGAACAAGAGCTGAAAGACATAGAACCCCTTTCTGGCCAGTTTGCCGCTAAATTAAAGGATGAGCGCGCAGCCGGCAAGCTTCAGTTCCTGGACCTTCCCTATGACAAAAAAACACAGGCACACATCATCGAATCGGCACATTCGCTGCGGGGCAAATTCAAGAACCTTGTAATCGTAGGCATCGGGGGTTCCGCTCTCGGCAATATCGCTATTCACACGGCGCTGAATCACCCTTTCTACAATATTCTCAACAACAAGGAGCGAAAGAACCCTCCCCGTGTTTTTGTGCTGGATAATATCGATCCCGACAAATTCACTGGTCTCCTGGATATTATCAAGCCGGAAGAAACCCTGTTTAATTTCATTACCAAGTCCGGCGCCACAGTGGAAACTATGGCGCAATTCCTGATCATCGTAAACCTTTTAAAAGACACCGTCGGCAAGGATTATAAACAGCATGTAATTACCACTACGGATGCTGAAAAAGGGGTACTGCGGGATATAACCACAAGGGAAGGCTTCCAGTCCTTCATCATTCCCGGCGGGGTGGGCGGGCGGTATTCGGTGCTCACGCCTGTCGGCCTATTCTCTGCTGCAATAAGCGGCGTAGACATTACCGCTCTTCTGGATGGCGCAGCGTATATGGATAAGGCGTGCCAGACTAATAGCCTGTGGGAAAACCCCGCAATGATGGGCGCTGCATTGTATTTCTTAAGCCACACAAAGAAAGGGAAAAACATATTTGTTATGATGCCTTATTCGAATGCCCTGAGCGGGGCGGCTGACTGGTTTTGTCAACTCTGGGCGGAAAGCCTTGGCAAAAAATTTTCCCTACAGAAGTCGGTTGTTCATACAGGCTCGACGCCGGTACGAGCCGTTGGAGTCGTAGACCAGCACTCCCAGTTGCAACTGTATATGGAAGGCCCTTATGACAAGGTTATAACATTTTGGGCAATAAAACATTTCAGCAAAAACGTCCCCATTACACATGAAAACGAAACGGAGCAGGAATTATCCTACCTGAAAGGTCACTCGCTCAACGATGTGATGGCAGCGGAGTTTGAGGGAACCCGTCTCGCCCTAACCGAGCAAAAGCGCCCGAATTGCACTATTTTATTAGATGAACTTTCGGCGTTTACTCTGGGGCAATTGTTCTATCTCTACGAACTGCAAACCGCATACGCCGGCAAGTTCTACAATATAAATGCCTTTGATCAGCCGGGAGTCGAAGCGGGAAAAATCAATGCCTTCGCAATGCTGGGGAAAAAAGAATTTGAGCAGAGAAAGAAGGAAATAGAGGCCATACTCCATAAGGAACAGAAGAAGTATTGCATTTAAATGTAATTATCAAGGCTTATTTTTTTGGATATCATTCTGGCTCAGAGATTGCAGTTCCGCAACGGTTTTTCTCACTATTTCTGCGTCGTTGTGTTGCGGATACAATCTGAGAAACTCCTGGAATAAACGCAACGCCTTTTGAACATCCTTATGGTGATTAAGATATATTAATCCCAGATTTTTGTAAGCGGTTGGATAATCCGGCTTTAATCGCAAGGTTTCTTCGTATTCCGCAATTGCATTCTCAAACAAGCCCTTGTTTACATAAACAGTCCCAAGACAGCTATGCGCTTCGGCATGGTCCGGTTCATAGTGAATCGCACGTTTAAATGCCTCCATAGATTCATCCATGAGTCCTTTCCTGAAACAAGCAAGCCCAAGATTGTAGTGAGCATCATAATAATTGGATTTCAACTGAATAGCCTCTTTGAATTTCAAAATTCCCTCATCAGGACGCCCTTGATCAACCAATATATTACCGATATTATTATAGGTAATCGCAGAGCGGGGATTGACAGCCAAAACCTGCATATATTCCTGCAATGCCTTTTCTTTCAAGCCTTTCTGCTGGTAAGCCATGCCCAGATTGTGATGATATTCCGGATCGGACTCAATGGCTACTGCCGATTGAAACTCACTGATGGCCAAATCCGTTTTCCCTTCCAGATGGAGGATCATTCCCAGGTTATTGTGCGCCCGCGCACTTTTCGGGGAATCTTCCACCGCTCTTGACCAAAATGTAAGCGGGGTTTTCCATGTTTTATTCCTGGTAATAGTAAACAGAGAACAGAGAATAAGCGGGATTGCTATCAAACCTGCCACTACAACGGCATTGAAATTCCTGAACTTTAAATCAGATTCTTCGCTGTCGCTCAGAATGACTTCATTGTCATGCTGAACAGAGTAAAGCATCTCAATCTTAGATTGTTTGAAATTTCCGTGCAACCGATTAACAGGAAGAAGGCGCCGGGCATTTCTCCAGATGCCTGCCAAAATATACGATAAAATCGGGCAAAAACCCGCAAAGGGGAGGTAAAGGTATCTCTCGGCCATGATATTGGCAATAGGAATAATATTCAATGTGGGCAACAGGGTAGCAAAAAACCATAGGATAAAAAAGAAGAGAAATCCGGAATACCTGTAACATCGGTAACAGATAACTCCGATAACACCCAAGAAGAGAACACTACAGAGGAATATAGGGGTAAATGGGGTTTTCGTAAAGGGGATAATATATTCCGCATTAAAACGAACAGGAAAAAATAACCGTGTTATATATGAGCATACAATCTTCGGCATTGTAAGCAGATTAACCAGAAAACTATTGCCGGGATATGTCAACTGCTCCTCCACGGGATTGTGAAGCCATACAAACCGCACAAGGAGATAAAAACAGCTCACGGCTATAAAACCCGAATAATATCCGAGAATATTCCCTTTTAGTTTGCCTCTGTCCCCAAAAATCCAATCTATAAGAAAAATAATGAGCGGGAGGGTAATTGCTATTTCCTTTGAACATAAAGCCAGGAGATACGAAAACAACGAAAGGGGATAAAGGCAGATATATCTTCTGAAATGGTTGCGGGAAATAAACCAGAGCAAAACAGCCCCCAGGGAAAAAAGGGTGGCCAGGAGATCCTCACGGTAGCTGATCCCATTTACCGCTTCCGTCAACATAGGATGCAAAGCAAACAAAATCCCCGACAAGAACGGCAGCGCCCTGTCTTTTGTCAGTATGGATATAAACCCATAAACAAGCAGCACATTGACTGTATGGAGGAGTACATTTGCCAGATGAAATCCAAAAGGATTCAAGTGCCAAATGGAATAGTCGATAAAATAGGAAAAGGTAACCACTGGACGGTAGGTAACTTCTCCAGAACTTTTAAAATAGTCGTGGGTAAACAGAGAGGAAAAATTCCCCCAGTTTCTGATGAAATAATTATCGGTGACGGTAAAAACATCATCATACACAAAGGTGTTTTGCAGTGAGTTAATATATACGATAATAGGGATTGCAATAAGCAATACTATGGATATGGGGCGGTTCATTATAGATACGATCTTAAATTAAGCTAATTCTGCAACCATTTGCAGAAAGTACATGCACCTCTCTGTTTGTGTTCAGAAATTTCAATCTTTGTGATTCCCCTCTAGAAAGAGGGGAGATTTAAAGTCGCTGCCGAAGGCAGCCTAATTTATTACATAAAACGTAATGGAATACACCATGGTAAATTTTCCGAACATATTCAGACCATCGTTTCGCATACACGTAAAATCTTCTTCGCGGTAATGCCCCAGGTAAAAGCACTCACGGCCAGATTTCTCCCGTTTTCTCCCTGGATATTCATTAACGTCCTATCCTTCAGCAACCGAATAATAGCGTCCGCTGCACCGTCATAGTCTTCTGTCGATACAACAATACCAACATTATTTTCCCTTACAAAATTTTCATACGTACTGTCTGTAACAACAGGCTTTCCACAGGCCATATACTCATATAATTTGAGAGGAGACCTTCCATTTATTCTATCAATGCCGGTTAAAAAAAATATCCCGGCATCCGCCGCATTTATATACTGCGGGACCTTTTCGTATTCAACTTCACCCGGAAAATCAATATATGGCGTCAGCCCTGATTTTTTTGCCATATCAACCGTGTTTCCCAATAAATATCCGCTACCTACCATAAGAAGTCTTACATCCGGTGCTTTTTGCACGATACATTCCAAAATACGCATTATTTGATAAATCCCGTGGTGTGGATAAAAACTCCCGACGAAAATCAAATAACAACAGTCCTGCTTTACCTGAAGCAGACGTCTCATCTCTCCAGTATCTTTGGGCTGAAAAAGATCGACGTTAACACCATTCTCAATTACAACAATCTTTTGAGAACCCCTGTGTACGCGAAGAAGTTCACTCTTTATATTTTCACTAACCGTTATCACCTTATGTGCAAAAAGGAAATTCACGTATTGGAAAAATTTTATTATACCGGACTTCAGGAAACCGACACCCATATTTTGTAAATCAACCGACGGCAAGCCATTGATCTCCAATACGTGAGGCACCCGTAAAATAAAACCCGCAAAGGCAGGTGTAATCGATATCCCCATCTCCCGCACATAGAATATATCCGCCCTTTCCCTGATTTGACAAATCAATAAATAAAAGAAAAGGGTGATATAATAAACATACTCTCTGAGAAACCTCACATTCAGAGTCGGCACATAGACAACGCGCACAGAAGCGGAACTTCTCAATCTGCCGATATCCGGCGCAAATAAAACGACATCATTGCCGCTCTTTTTCAAATGCTCTGTAACCTCCTTTATGTGAGTCGTTGACGCCCTTTGAAGGCTTACATTTTCACAGCAAATATAAAATATTCTAATATTCCGCCCCCTTTTTATGCACCATATCTTTAAACACATCGTCATACTCTCGCGCAATAACCTCCCAGGAAAAACGTTTCCCGTACTCTGCTATTGCCTGATAATCCCACTCCTTTGCCAGCGCTTTATTGAGCGCCGAAGCCAACGCTTCACTATTGTTGGGTTCCACCAATATGCCAACGGTATCATTTGTTATTGCTTCCGGGACACCATCGACCCTTGTTGCTATCACAGGCCGTCCACATGCAAATGCCTCAACAATGACGGTGGGAAAACCTTCGTGGCGACTGGGTAAACAAAAGATATCGCATGCATTCAGCCACAGGGGAATTTCATCATGGTTTTTAGCGCCGATGAAATCAACCTGCGATTCAATATGCAATTTTTTTGTCAAAACCCTTAATTCGGGTTCGGCAGGCCCCTTCCCTACCAAAAGAAGATGTATATTTTTTTCATTCAAATAAACAAAGGCATGAAGTAAGACATCAACTCCTTTTACGGGTATTAAACTACCGATAAAAAGGATAATTTTTCTATTGGCTGGCAAGCCAAGTCTTTCTCGTGCAGCTATTGTATCGATGGGGAAAAATTCTTTGTGATTTACGCCATTTCGGATTACCGATATTTTCCCTGGAAAATCTGCCATTTTTGAGATAGATTCTTTCAGGGACTGGCTAACGGTTACAATCCCCGCTGCCCTTTTCAGGGTGAAAACAACCAATCGTTTAAGGAAAAAATATTTGGGAAAAGTATGAATATCCGAGCCATGCGCTGTGATAATTACGGGTTTTCCAAATACCATTCCCAGAAACACTGCTGCAAAACCGGCAGGACCTGCCATGTGTGCATGAATAAGATCAAACGGGAATGTTTTTCTTAATTTTCCAAGCAAAGGCAAGGCTGCAATAAGAAAGGCAAATGCCCTGAAGAATAGCCTGTCTCCCTTCGGCAGTATAAACAATTTTGGTCTGTAGATTTCCATGCCATGTATATGAAGAGGGTATTTCTGTTTTTCTTTGCAGGATTTCATACTCAATGGATTCCAAAGCCGTGGGTGGATGACAACAACCTGGTTGTTATATGACACGGCTTTTGAAAGTTCATAAACAAAGACACCCGATACAGGTTCTTCCTCACTTGGAAACATGTCAGTTAATATCAAGAGTTTCATCAGGATTTGTAAGCCGTTACCAATAAAAACTGTCCACATTGTTTCGGATTCAGAAACCGTGCAAGTATACGGTCAAGGTACGTCGTCCAAAGTCCGAACCGCCGAAGCCGAAGGTGCTGCACAATCAAAGGGCGGACATAAACACCCGTGAAACCGGCCTCCTCTGCCAGGGATTTGACTTCATCCGGCTCAAAGGCGTAGCGATACAGCAGTTCTCCATAGTATCCTTCTTTATTTGCCCGCACTGCCCCATTCCATCGGAAAACGGTAAAGACAAGACGTCCTCCCTTTTTGAGTAGTTTGTGAAATGACCGAAGCACCGATAACCGTCTGCTATGAGAAGGGACGTGTTGTATAACCTGGACAGAAACAATCTTGTCGAAACGAATTCCCCGAACAGGGAGGTTGTTGAGCTCGGCAACGATACAATGAACCCTGCCGTGCAGGTCGGGAGAAAGTTTCTGTTGTAAAACCGACAGGCTTTCCTTTGAAAAATCCACACAAACCAATTGGCGTACCTTTGAAGCAATTAGCGTACTGATCCTGCCAGTTCCGGAACCAGCATCAAGAATTATATCATCTTTTCTGCAAGCCAGTGCTGAGAATATCGAATCAACCTCAACTTTATTGTACCAGACGCCTTTATCCCGGAGGTACCATTTCTCAAAATTTTGTGCCTGACGGTTCCTCATGTTTTGCTCTATTTGCTGGTCGTATTCCGGTGTTCGTTCCATAGGTTTTTCCTAACAAAACTTTCCTGCAATTGTTAAATAGAGAGTTTCTATTGCCTTAATCAGGGTTATAATGCTGAATCGCTGCACTGCCTGCAGACGGGCATTCTGTCCAAGCTGTTTGCGGGTATCGGGATTTTGTAAAAGGGCAATAACCGCCTCTGCCAGAACGTCTGTATCCAGATAATCGGTTTCGTGCATCCATACCTTGGGGTAAGGAAGAAGCCCCGTCACGCCATCTTCAATAATCTCACATGTAGGTCCTACATTTGCTGCAACAATGGGCTTTCCTGCGGCCATTGCTTCGATGAGAGAAATACCAAAACCCTCTCCCCATATCGAGGTAAACAAAAAAATATCCATAGCCCCCAGAATTTCCGGAATATCCCGCCGGGGACCTATCATAAAAATGTGTTCCTTCAATCCAAAATTCGTTATCAGGGATTTCATTTTTTCCTGTTCAGAGCCGTGTCCGACTATAAGAAACCTGGCGCCGGGATATTTTTGCACAACCTTTGCAGCAGTCTCAATAAAAAACGGATACCCTTTTTCCGGAGTATAGCGCCCGATATTGCCAATGACGGGGATATCCACCGGCAAGCCCAACTCCGCCCTGACTGCCGAACCCGACACCTCCGGAGTAAAACGGGCGGTGTCCACTGCATTGGGTATTTTGACCATTTTCCCGGACGAAGCATGACATACCTTCAGGCAAAGCTGCGTAGTAGCTTCTGAGATTGAAACAATACAGTCAGCAAGAAACATGTTGAGGGCAATCTGTTGCAGTTTCATCGACAAGCCCTCCCGCAGGAAAGGCTGATGGCAGGTAAAAACCGTCTTCCGTCGCCGAAACACCTTCGCCATAAAACAACCCCAAAAGTCAGCAGGCACTGTGTGGCCGTGAACGATATCAATATACTCTTCGTCAATCAAGCGCAAAAAACGGGCAATGGTATGCCAATCCCGCCATCTCGTCATTGCCAGTTGCTCTACACGAATCCCCAAAGCCCGGATCTCTTCAGCGATGGGTTCGTGAAGTTTTGTATCCCTGCTGAAGAGAGTGCAGACTACGACATGAAATCTCTCTTTGTCTATATGCCTACACAGCGTAGCTATATGCTGCTCCGCCCCGCCAACAAAAAGGGTGTCGATGACGTAAAGTATGTTTATCTTTCTTTTCATCCGTGTCTTTTGGTGTAAACTCGCGGTTGAAATATTTCCAAAAATCACTCATTACCTTGTAACAAACTTGCGTATATACCTTCAAGCTGACCCGCATAATTAGTCCAGGAATACTTTTGTGCCTCTCTTTTGGCATTTTTTTCTAAAAAATTTCTTAATTGCACATCACGGGCTAACCGAACAATGGCGTTTGCAAACTCCTCTTTACTGCCTGGCTTCACCAACAGGGCAGTCTGCCGGTCTTTCACTATTTCTGTTATCTGCCCAAGGTTAGTGGCAACAATAGCCTTCCCTGCACCAAGATACTCAAAAAGTTTTATCGGGGAATTAAAAAAAGGCATTCCTACTTCTTTATATGGTGCAACGGCAACATCGGCTATAGAAAGCAATTCCGGAATTTTATTGTGGTTTATATAGCCCAGAAACCGAACCTTACCGGAAAGTCCAAGGCGAAGCGCTAAATCTTCCAGTGCTTCCCTTGCCTGCCCCTCGCCCGCGATTAAGAGATAAGCGCTTGGCACTTCGCTCAAAACAAAGGGAAGCGCCGCAATAATATCCTCCAGGGCATACCAGACTTGCAGTGTACCGGTATACACTATGATAAATTTATCCTCCAACCCCAAAGACGCCTTGAGAGCTAGGACGTCGACCTGTTTATCAAATGACTCCACATCCGCCGCGTTTGGCAAGACAGTAACGGTTTGTGTATGTTTAATCACTGCATAGTCTATCAAAAATTTTTTTAAATTATGAGAAACCGCTACGATATGACCGGTATTTTTCAGACAAAATTTGCGGATAATTCCTGCAGTAAACTTCTGCATGAAAGTAAAATCTTTGGTGAATAATCTTTTTTCCTCAATGCCGGGACCGTTTATTTCCGTTATATGCGGTATTCTCAGTAATTTGGAAGCAATTATTCCGCCATAAGAATACAAACCAAACCGTTCATGAATAACGTCAAAGTGATACAGTTTATTGAGTTTTATAATATGCAGCAATACGTTTATGCTGTTTAGCGTACCGGTAAACGGAAAGATGCGGTGGAAAAAAAAGTGAAGATATTTATGCCGAAGAGTTACATAATTTTCAAATTCAGGCAACAACGGATTTTCATTTATGGTTAGGAGGAATACCCTATGCCCCCTTTTTTTCAACCCATCTATGATTTTCAATACATGGATTTTATACCCCTCGCCCTTCGTCAAATCAAGCCCTCTGTCACCAATTAAATATAATATACTGAGATTTTTTGTGCACATCTTCAAACACTTTCTGCCGCCATTAATCGGTAACTTCTTTATATATGAGTTGTTGATGCCCTTCGAAGGCTATAATTTTCACAACAAATTAGAGAAGATTCCGAAATAGTATAACTTTTCTGCAAAATGTAGTTTTGTTAAAGAAGGAGTGCATTAAGAGGTAATTCTGTGAGAGTGATAATCCCGGTGTACGCTTTTGGCTGCAAAAAACAGCCTCATCGGAGAAAAGAAGAATACGATGCCGCTGCAAACCCTTGATTTTTGGCTGGTTTCCCATAAATAATTATAAATAAACGCGTTATTGGATTACATCTGTTTCGGTTTATTCTATCCTTTTCAGTAACATTTGTCCCAATTTTATCACAGCAAATTACATAGAGTCAAATACTGATTTAGTTGACAATTTATAGCACACCTCTAAAGCATTTAAATGAATTTGCATTGATTTGCTCCTGCAAAGTGCTATCATAACTGAGCCTGCTACCCTTGGAAAAGGATTTTCCTGTCTATTTCTTGTAATCCATACACAAGGCAAGAGCAAGTTTTGGTGCCATTAATTATGAGGATAAAAATAACCCTCGCGGCAGATACATCCGGCATCATTGACTTCAACTATCAACACCAGATACAAGCCGTCATCTATGGTTTCCTGTCCAGGTCAAACCCTGACTATGCTCAATGGCTTCACCAGCAGGGTTTTGTTTACAAAAAAGACAAGCGGTTTAAGTTATTTGTATTTTCCGGTATAACATTCAACTGCCCAATTAAAATCATTCGTTCAAACCGTTTAAGCAGTTCAAACGGCTTAAACGGTTTGAACGGCTTTATCGGATTGAACAGTTTAAACAGTCGGAATGGCTTTTCATTCGCTGGCTCAAAAAACTCTCCCTTCACCTTCTCCTTTCAGATCGCATCGCCGGTTGATAAATTCATTCAGCACCTGATTGAGGGCATATTCCATGAAGGAAATGAAATAACCATTGGGCGACAAAAGATAACGATTTATAGGATAGAAACCCTCCCTGATCCTTTGAGCAGTTCAAACAGTTCAAGCGGTTTAATCGGCTTGAACGTATACCCCTTAGAATCCCCTATCTTCATCAAAAAGCCCATGCCTCCTGGCCAACAAGACATCTACTTATTTCCTGGAGACGAAGACTACGAAGAGCTTCTCAATCAAAACCTTACCCACAAATACGAAACCTTGTATGGTAAGCAATATGAAGGAGAACCTTTAAAATTCGACTTTCAGCTTGAACAGTTTGAACTGCTTAATCGGTTTAAACGGCTTAAACCCAAGTTAATTAAATCCTTCAAAATCTTTAAAAATGGCAAAATAACCGGAGAAATCAAAGGCACATTACAACCCTTTACCGTAACCGGCCCGAAAGAATTAGTCAGAATCGGACTTGAATGTGGCTTTGGACAAAACAACAGCATAGGTTGTGGGTATGTAGAAATCATTTAAGCGGGAATCCCCTCAATTAAGAAGAGGTATAAGGGGTGTGTTGCAGGATTTATGGTCAGCCACGAATGAACACGAATAGGCGCGAATGGAATAGTAGGCAACATGTCAGAATGGGATAGATAGGAATTCTCACTTTTTTAAAATGGAGGAAGCAAAGGGTTTGGTATAATACCTTTTGTCATTCTGAGGCGAAGCCGAAGAATCTGGCTTAATTCCGATAAATTCGTGGATAAATATTCTGAGCAGGTGGCACGGACAAATCCCGTCCCTGTATGTTTTGGACAGGGATTGTTTGTCCGTGCATGACTTGATTCGTGTGAATTCGCGTTCATTCGAGGCTCATTATGCGAGGCATTATGAGGATAGATAAAGGACAGATTGAAGTGGTGGACGATGCTATGGCAGAAGTGCTGCGCCACAAAACACCGGCAGAGAGAATTCGCATTGGATTCAATTTATGGATATCAGCGCGTAATATGCTCATGACGCACCTGAA
>Ga0233425_10001818_pt1 | contig 45164 bp, 49 predicted proteins | sample Watercolumn_Towu_2_FD_181712 | JGI IMG/M metagenome (GOLD analysis project Ga0233425, IMG submission 181712) | Freshwater microbial communities from Lake Towuti, South Sulawesi, Indonesia - Watercolumn_Towuti2014_140_MG | ecosystem: Environmental > Aquatic > Freshwater > Lake | place...
CGGACTCTCACCTCGGGATAAGTGAGCGTCTGGAAGATGCCGTAGTGCCGCTCGCGCAAGCCGGGGTCAAGCTCTATGGGCAAACCCAAAAGACCTGAGACAGGTTCCGCCGTCTGCCGCGCGCGCGAAAGGTCGCTCGAGTAGATCGCATCGAACTTCTCGCCGCCGAGCGCGCGGCCGACGGCCTCGGCCTGCGCGAGCCCGACGGCATTCAGCGGCACGTCCAACTGGCCCTGCACTCGGTGCTCCGCGTTCCACGCGGTCTCGCCGTGGCGCACGATGCAAAGCCGCGTCATTTGCGGGCCCCCAAGGCCATGATCGCGCCGGTGACGATGAAGGCGCCGAGGATCTGCAGCGCGCTCACCTTCTGGTCGAGCACCACCCAAGCGATCGCCAGCACCGCAATCGGCTCGAAATTCAGCACCACGGCGTTGTTCACCGCCCCGAGGCGCGGCAGCACGATGAACATCGACGTGATGGCGGTGCCGTAGAACGCCGTGAGCAGGACGATCGCGGCCCAGCCGGTCGTGTCCGCCGGCAGGCGGAAGTCGCCCGCTGCGGCGCCGCCGGCGAGCACGACCACCGCGACCACGCACATGGTCAGGAAGCTGCGCAGCCGCCCGTCCATCGTCGGCAGCCACCGCGTCATGAGGAGGAGCGCGGCGGCAAAGGAAATCGCCGCGCCGAGCGCCCACAGCACGCCCGCGCCGATCTCGTTCCAGCGCGCCGCAATGTCGCCGCTCTTCCCCCACACGTCGAGCGCGAGGGCAAGGCCGACGAGCGCCACGGGCATCACCGCAACCGCGCGCCGCGCCGGGCGCTCGCCGCCGGCCAGCCACGACAGCAGCCCGAGCATCATCGGGAAGGTCTGGAAGACGAGCAGCGCGAGCGCGACCGGAATCAGCGCGACCGCCGAGTACAGGCAATAGCTCTGCGCGGCAACGAGAAGTCCGATCAGGACCGAATGCTTTGCAGTTCTTGCATTGACTCGAATCGAAATACCGGAAAAGAGCAAGAGAAAGAGAAGAAACACTGCAGTTCCGGCGGAGCGGAACGCGACGGCGGTGGTGACATTGGTGCCGTGCTCGAAGGCGATGCGCGCGGCGACGTGGTTCGCGCCGAAAACGGTGGCGACCGCCATCAAGAGGACGATCCCGGCCCAGCGGGAGATCGGCGCCGCGGCCAAGCTAGGCGAGCGCCTCGGGATTGACGACGCGGATCGGCTTGCCGCCGAGCCAGGCCTCGACGTTCTCGACGCAGTCGCTCCAGAAGCTCGCGTACACCTCCTCGGCGACGTAGCCGAGGTGCGGCAGCAGGGTTACGTTCGGGAGCCTGCGCAGCGGGTGCCCGGCGGGCAGCGGCTCGCGGTCGTAGACGTCGAGCGCGGCGTGCGCCAGGCGCCCGCTCTCCAGCGCCTCCACCAGCGCGTGCTCATCGACGATCGGCCCGCGCGAGGTGTTGACGAGCACCGCCTTCGGTTTCATGAGCGCGATCTCCGGCGCGCCGACCAGGCCGTGCGTGCGCTCCGAGAGCACCAGGTGGATCGAGACGACGTCCGAGGTCCTGAGCAGCTCTTCCTTCGTCACGAGGCACGCGCCGGCGTCCGTCGCGCGCGCGGCGCTCAGGTTCTGGCTCCACGCGACGACCTCCATCACGAAGGCGCGCGCGTAGCCCGCGACGCGGCTGCCGAGCTTGCCCAGCCCGAGCAGGCCAATGCGCTTGCCTTCGAGGATCGTGCCGCCGCGCAGCCCCTCGTGCCAGCGCCCGGAGCGCATATTGCGCTCGGCTGCGGCGAAATCGCGCGCCGCGGCGAGGATCAGGCCCCACGCGGTCTCGGCCGTGATCGCTGTAGAGCGCCCCGGGCCGGTGTTGCTGACCGGGATGCGGCGCGCGGTGCAGGCCGCCATGTCGAGGCTCGGCGCGCGCATGCCGGTGAGCGCGATGAATTTGAGCTTCGGCAGGCGCTCGAGCAGCTCGCGTGGAAACGGCGTGCGCTCGCGCATCAGCACGAGGATCTCGAAGGGCGCGAGCTTCTGCGCGGCGGCCTCGCGCGATGCGAAGGCCTCGTGGAAGACCTCGATCTCGATGCCGCGCCGGCGCAGCCGCTCCCAGTCGGCCGACGCCAGCGCGAGGCGCTGGTAGTCGTCTAGGATCGCGAGCCGCAAGCTAGTCGGCTTTGATGCTGTTGTCGCGGACGACCTTGCCCCACTTCGCCATCTCGGCGAGCGTCCACTTCTGCAGCGCCTCGGGCGTGCTCACGACGAGGTCCATGCCGATCGACTCGCCGAGCGTCTTGCGCACGTCGGGCTGGCTCAGCGCCTTGACGAGCTCGCCGTGGAACCGGTCGAGGATCGGCTTGGGCGTGCCCGCCGGCGCGAAGATCCCCCACCAGGCGTAGACCGTGAAGCCCGGGAAGCCCTGCTCGATCAGCGTCGGCACCTCGGGCAACGCGCTCGCGCGCTTCTCGCCTGCGGTGGCGAGCGCGCGCATCTTGCCGCCCTTCACCTGCGGCGAGAGCAGCGCAGCCGAGCCGATACCCATCTCGACCTGGCCGCCGAGGATGTTCTGGTTCATCGGCCCGCCGCCGAGGAAAGGCACGTGCGTCACCCTGAAGGCGCCCTGCTGCTGCGCGGTCACGAGCAGCAGGTGCGCGAGCGTGCCGTTGCCGATCGAGGCAACGGAGATGGACTCGGGCTTCGCCTTGGCGGCGCTCACCACTTCGGCGAACGACCTCCACGGCTTGTTCGCCGCAGTAGCGATCGCATAGGGCGCGGTGCCGACGAGCATCACCGGCGCGAAATCCTTCGCCGTGTCGAACGGCAGGTTCGCGATCAGCGCCGGGTTGACCGCGTGCGAGTCGAAGACGAAGACGAAGGTGTAGCCGTCGGCGGGCGCCTTGGCCGCCGCGGCGGTGCCGATCGAGCCGCCCGCGCCGGAGCGGTTCTCGACAATGAACTGCCCCTTGGTCGACTCGCCCAGCCTGACGCTCATCAGGCGCGCGAGCGGGTCGACCGAGCCGCCCGGCGGGAACGGCACGATGAAGCGCACCGGCTTGGCGGGCCAGTCCTGGGCAACGGCCTGCGCCGCCGCGACGAGCAACGCGCCCGCCAGCATGACGATTCGGATCATTGGCTCACTCTCCTCCTGGTCCGCGCGGCGGCGGGGGTTTCGGGTTTTACCGCGAGCGCCGCCTTCCGGTCCAGCGCAACCGGCGCGCTTGCGGCGGGCGGCGGCATCGCGGCCGCCGGATAGTAGGCGATTTCCTGCGCCTTGACAGGCCTGCCCGGCTCGAGACCGCGCCGGTTGGTCCCCCTCGGCGCGGCGACCCTGCCCTCGACGATCTCGAGGTCGGTCCACCAGGTCTTGGCCGGGTTGATCGAGCCGTTGCCGAGGCGGTCATCCAGGCGCACGAGCCAGCGGCGCGTCCAGGGAACATGGATCGCGCACCAGAGGAAGAAGCGGTGCGCGAGCAGCCCCTCGTGGTTGTACGGGCAGGTCTTCATGCAGCGGCCGCAAGCCGAGCCGTGCGGGTTGGTGACGCGGTAGCGCGTGCAGCGCTCGACGTCCGGCTTCCACATCTCGTAGCCGTTGAACATCACCTTGTCGCCGAACGGGATCGCGCTGCACGGGCATTCGCGCGCGCATTTCATGCATTTGGCGCAGGTGTCCTGCAGGCCGAAGTCGATCGGCGAATCCCAGGCGAGCGGCAGGTCGGTAGTGACCACCGCGCTCTTGAAACGCGGGCCGACGAAGGGGTTGAGCACGAGCTCGCCGATCCGCGACAGCTCGCCCAGCCCTGCGAGCAGCACGAGCGGCAGCTGCAGCACGTCGGAGTCGGCGTTGGTCTGCGAGCGCGCCGGCCAGCCAAGCGCGCGCAGGAACGCCGCGACGATGCCGCAGATCTCCCCGCCGCGCATGTAGGCGCGCATCGACTGCGCGCCCGAGATCCAGTCGTCGCCCGAGGCCCCCTCCATGGTCTCGAACCCCTGGTCCACCAGCATCACCACGGCGCCGCGGTGGTACGGATCGATCGGCCTGCCGTCGTCCTGGTGTGAATACCAGGTAAACGGCTTCGCCTCGCAGGCGCCGACCATGTCCGCACCGAGGTAGTACATGAGTGCCTTCACGGCTCTTGCGTTTTCTTCCGGACTGCTTTTTTCATTCAGAATCTGCGAGGAAACATCCCCACCCTGCAAAGGCACCATCGCCCGGATCAGCTTCACGTACGCATCGGCGAGCGGCGTCTTGTAGGCGAAGCGCCAGCGCTCGCGCTTCGCCTTCTCGCCGAGGTCGCCGTGCAGCGCGCGGGTGAAGAAATTCGCGCGCTTGGGCACGCGCGGCACCTCGTCCTCCAGAATCAGCGTGGTCGTCTCCGGCACTCGCTTGATGTTCTCCATCGGGAAGCGGCTGCCGTGCGCCGGCCGGCGCGCCGCGAGCGCGCGCTCCCACCAGGTCTCGGTGCCTCCGAGTCCGAGCCACCACCCCAGGCCGCCTTCGAAGGCGCTGTGCTGTCCCGCGAGCGGCAAGTCGGCGGCGAGCGGCGCCGAGGTCGTCACCACGCAGGACGCGTAGCGCCGGCCGAGGAACGGTGCCCGCAGATCCGCATAGGCGAGCCCGGCGGCGACCAGGATCGGCGCATGGCGCACGTCGGTACGGTCGCGCGTGTGCGCGGTCGCCGCGAAACCGAGCCGGCGCAGGAACGCCGCCGAGATGAGCGCGATCTCGGCAGCCCGCAGCAGCGCGCAGTCGTACTCGCTCCCCTTAACCCACTGCGCGGCGAGGTTCTCCGGCTCGGGGTCACGCGCGAGCTCCACCGCGATCGCGAGCGCCCAGCGCTGCCCTTCGAGCGGCGCTCCGGCCCACGCTCCTGGCGGAATCTCGCAGCAGCCGGCAAGAGAAGCGTTCAGGAAGTAGCAGTTGGCCTTCAGCTCGCCGGCGAGGCGCGCGAGATCGTCCGGGTACGGCGCGCGCTCGGGTGCCGGCGGCTCGGCGCGGAACTGCTCGAAGAGCGCGATGTATTGGTTGAGGATGCGCCCGAGGGGCGTCGCGCTCGGCGCCGGAAACGCGTCGCGCAGAGCGGCGGCGTCCGGAGCGGCCCCGCCGCGCGCGACGCGCTCGAGCGGAAACGGCCCGAGGTGGACCGGCCGCTCGCGGTTCGAGAACAGACGCATCGCACCAATGATAAGGGCCCCGGCTCGTAATGGTCGCCCCTCGTGCGCGACTAAAATGCAATCATGTGGCGCCGCGCGGTCGATTTCGTTCTCGGTGAGGGGCCGGCGGGCTCGCCGCCCGAGCGCGTGCGCTGGCTGATCGTCGAGCAGCAGGTGCGCAGCGAGATCCTGATCGGCTGGGTTCAGTTCGCGCTGATCCTGTTCTTCCTGGTCCTCTACACCGCCTCGCCCAAGACCTCGGCGGGCACCGCGTTCTTGCCGGTGCCCTGGGTGCTGGCGGCGTTCTTCGCCGTCACGCTGTTGCGCCTGGTCGCCGCGTACCGGCGACGCCCTTCTACCTGAAAGCGCCGACGCTGCTCTACGTGTTCCTTTTCATCGCGTTACGTTCGCTGCGCTTCGAGCCGCTCTACGTGCTGGCGGCCGGCTCGGGCGAGATGGTGGTGACGCGCGACTACGTGCACTACATGACCTCGAACAGCGTCCTGGTCGGCGCCGAGATCGACAAGGTCATTTCGATTCTGACGGTGACCGCGGTGCTCGCGATCGGGCTTGCGCGTTCGCGGCGCATTCTTTACCGCGCGGTGCTCGACAGCGTGCTCGCGAAGGACCTGTCGCGCTTCGTCGCGCCCGAGGTCTCCGACCGCATCTCGACGGCCGAGCGCGCGCTGCAGCCGGGCGACGGCGAAGTGCGCGAGGCGAGCGTGCTCTTCACCGACATCGAGGGCTTCTCGACGATCTCGGAGAAGGTGGCGCCGGAGCGGCTGGTCGCGCTGCTGAATGCGTATTTCGAGGCCGTCTCGGTCGCGGTCGAGCGCCACGGCGGAGCGATCACCCAGTTCCAGGGCGACGCGATACTGGTCACGTTCAACGCTGTGGGCTCCGATCCCGACCATGCCGCGAGCGCCGTGCGCTGCGCGCTCGCCATCCAGGAGGCGACCCGCGAACGCGATTTCGGCGGCGGCGTGCGCATGCGCACGCGTTGCGGCATCAACACCGGGCGGATCGTCACCGGCGCGGTCGGCACCCGCGAGCGCCTGCTCTACACGGTGCACGGCGACGAGGTGAACATCGCCGCGCGCCTGGAGCAGCTCAACAAGAAGTATGGAACCTACATCCTCGCGACCGAGAACACGGTGCGCGCTGCCGGCCCCAGCTTCAGCTTCTGGCGCGTGGATGAGGTCGTGTTGCGCGGGCGCGTGCAGCCTACGGTCATGTACACGATGCAAGTCTGAGAGAAGGTACGGCGCCGCGACTCAGGCATGCATGCCCCATTTGCGAACCGTACGCTGCTCGACGCCGCGGAAAATCAGGCTCTCGACCAGCAAGCCGATCAGGATCACCGTGAACAGCCCGGCGAACACCGCCGGAATGTCGAGCGTGTTCTTGTTCTCGTAGATGAACCAGCCGAGGCCCCCTGAGCCGGAGGTGGTGCCGAACACCAGTTCCGCGGCGATCAGCGTGCGCCAGGCGAAGGCCCAGCCGATCTTCAGCCCCGACAGGATGCTCGGAAACGCAGCCGGGATCAGGATCTGCAGCACGTAGCGCATGCCGCCCAAGCCGTAGTTGCGGCCAACCATGCGCAGCGTCACCGACACGCTCTGGAAGCCAGAATGGGTGTTGAGCGCGATCGGCCACATCACCGCGTGCACCAGCACGAAGACGATGCTCGGGTTGCCCAGACCGAGCCAGATCAGCGCAAGCGGCAGCAGCGCGATCGCCGGCAGCGGATTGAGCATCGCGGTCAGCGTCTCCAGCAGGTCGTTGCCGATGCGCGTGGTGATCGCCGCGACGGTGAAGGCGAGCGCCAGCGCGAGGCCGATGGCGTAGCCCTGCAGCAGCACCTTGACCGAGGCCCAGGCCTTGCCCGGCAGTTCGCCGGTGAGCGTGCGCTCGGCGAAGGACTGCACGGTGGCGCCGAAGGTCGGCAGGATCAGCGGGTTGTTGAGGAACATGCCGTAGGCCTGCCAGAGGGCCGCCAGCGCGGCCAGGATCAGGCCCCTGCGAAACCAGCCGTTGCCGTAGATCCGCTCCCAGGCGGTGAGCGGCTTGAGGACCACGCCGATATCCTGTTCGCGGACCTCGTCGCGGACGAACTCCGGGCGCGGCGCGGGCGCCCTGCGCTCAGCCATGCGGCACCGCCTCCTCCGCGGCTGCCTGGCCGCTGAACAGCATGCCGTGGATGCGGTCCGACAGGCGCTTGCCGCTGGCCGGGTCCTCACGGTCCTGGCCGTCGCTGTCCAGCTCGGCGCGCACCTGGCCCGGGTGCGGCGACAGCAGCAGGATGCGGTTGCCGATGCGCACCGCCTCCGGGACCGAGTGGGTGACGAACAGGATGGCGAAGCCCGTTTCCTCCCACAGCCGCAGCAGCTCGTCCTGCATGCGCCGGCGCGTCAGCGCGTCGAGCGCGGCGAAGGGTTCGTCCATCAGCAGAATGTCGGGCTCCATCGCCATGCCGCGCGCGATCGCCACCCGCTGCTTCATGCCGCCCGACAATGTGTGCGGATAGGCGTCGGCGAAGCGCGTCAGGTTCACCTTCTCGATGTAGGCCATGGCGCGCTCCTGCGCGGCCGCGCCCGACAGCGTGCCCGAGGCGAGCAGGCCGAACATCACGTTCTCCTTCACCGTCTTCCAGGGCAGCAGCTGGTCGAACTCCTGGAACACCATCACCCGGTCGCGCCCGGGCCGCGCGACCTCGCGGCCCTTGAGGCGGATGCGGCCCTCGACCGGCTCGAGGTAGCCGCCGACCGCCTTCAGCAAGGTCGATTTTCCGCAGCCCGAGGGGCCGAGCAGCACGAAGCGGTCCGACGGCAACACTTCGAAGCTCACCCGGTAGGTCGCGGTGACCAGGTGCTCGCGCGTCTTGTACTGCAGCGTGACGCCCTCGACCTGCAGCAGCGGCTGGGCCAGCTCCATCGGGGCTGGCGCGCTCAGCTGCCGGCCAAGTCGTGCACGTCGGGGAAGAACATGTCCTTCCAGGACGACGGCCGCGTCTTTAGCGTGCCCACCTGGTGCATGAACTGCGCGTACGGCAGCAGCCTCTCGGGCGCCAGCGTGTAGCGCACCTGCGGGTCGTTCATGATGGCGAGGATCTTCTCCACCGAGTCCTTGCCGCCGCCCTGCTTGACGTAGATCTCGGCGGCGCGGCGCTTGTCGGCGTTGATCGACTCGGTCGCCTCGCGCAGCGCGTCCAGCACCGCCTTGTAGCTCTTCGGGTTCTCGTCGCGGAACTTCTTCGCCGCCCAGACCATCAGGAAGGTGTTCGGCCCGCCCATCACGTCGTAGGAGTTCAGCACCACGCGCACGTTCGGGTTCTCCAGCGCCTGGTTCTGGAACGGCGGCGAGGTGAACTGCGAGGTGATCTCGCTGCCGCCCGCGAGCAGCGCGCGCAGGCCGTCCGGGTGCGACAGGTTGACCATCAGCGGCGCTAGCTTCTTGTAGTTGTCGATGCCGTATTCCTTGGCGGTCGCCATCTGCAGGTAGGTGGTCTGCACCGAGGAGCCGGCGCCGGCCATGGCGATGCGGTCCTTGTCGGTGAAGTCGCGGATCGTCTTCACCGCCGGGTTGCGCGTCACCAGCAGGTTCGGCATCGACGACAGCGCCGCCACGCCGCGCACTTCGACGTTGGCGCGCGTGCGATCCCAGAGGATGAGCGCCGGCCCGGTGCCGCCCGCGGCGAAGTGCAGGTTGCCCGAGAGCAGCGCGTCGTTGGCCGCGGCGCCCGCGCCCATCGTCGCCCAGGTCACCTTTGACGAAGCGAGGCCGGCCTTCGCCAGGTGCTTCTCCACCAGCTTCAGCTCCTTCATCAGCGTCAGCTGCATGTAGCCGATGCCGTACTGCGACATCATCTTCACCTCGTCGACTTCCGCCCGCGCCGGGCCCGCGGCCAGCAGGACCGCCGGGCCGAAGGCCGCCAGGACCAGCCATTTCGTCGCTTTCATGACTTCCCTCCTCCTCGTTCTCTTCATGGTCTTACGCCGAACTTCGGTTTTGGTCCAACACTGGTGGCGAGCCGCGCCTGCGCCGCGTCGATGAAGCGGCACAGGTAAGCGCGTGTCTCGCGCGGATCGATGATCTCCTCCACTCCAAACGCTTCCGCGGTGCGGAACGGCGAGGCCATCGCCCGCAGCTCGGCCTCGATCTCGGCCTCGCGCGCCGCCGGGTCCGCCGCCGCCTCGATTTCGCGCCGGAACGCGGCCGCCACGCCGCCCTCGATGGGCAGCGAGCCCCATTCGGCCGAGGGCCAGGCGATCTTCAGGTCCAGCCCGTTCTTGTCCGTGGTGCCCATGCCCGCCATACCGTAGCACTTGCGGATCACCACCGTGAACATCGGCACGCTCGCCTGCAGGCCGACATAGACGCTGCGCATGCCCTCGCGCAGCGTGCCCGCCGCCTCGGCGTCGCGCCCGACCATGAAGCCCGGCACATCGACCAGGAACACCAGCGGGATGTGGAAGAAGTCGCAGAGCTCGACGAAATGCGTCTGTTTGCGCGCCGCGCGGCTGTCCATCGCGCCGCCGTACACCATCGGATTGTTGGCGACGAAGCCGACGACCTTGCCGTTCATGCGCGCGAGACAGGTGATCAGCGCCTTGCCGTAGGACGGTTGCAATTCAAACACCGAGTCTTTGTCCGCGACCAAGCGCACCAGCCTGCGCATGTCGTAGGCCTTGCGCCGGTTGCGCGGCACGATCGACAGCAGCTCGTCCTCGGCGCGGTCCGCCGGGTCGCCGGTGTTCGCCACCGGCGGCAGCTGCCAGACGTTCTGCGGCATGTAGCTGAGGTAGCGCCGCACCAGCGCGAAGCACTCCGCCTCGCTTGCGGCGACATTGTCGATGGTTCCGGCGACCTCGACCGCGATGCCCGGCCCGCCGAGCTCCTCCTTGGTGATCTTCTGCCGCAGCGAGCGCTCGACCACCGGCGGCCCGGCGGCGAACACGTAGCTGCTGTCCTTCACCATCACCGACCAGTGCGAGAGGATCGCGCGCCCGGCCGGCCCGCCCGCCGCCGTGCCCATCACCGCGCAGACCACCGGCACCTCGCCCATCAGCTGCACCGAGCGCTCGAAGCCGTGCACGCCCGGGAACACCGAATGGCCGCGGCGGTTGATCGAAGTCACGCTGCCGCCCGAACCGTCGATCAGGTTGACCAGCGGGATGCGATAGCTGTGCGCGAGGTCTTCGACGAAGCCGCCCTGGCCGCCCTTTTTGCGGTCGCCGCTCCAGCTGGTGCCGCCGCGCACCGTGAAATCCTCGCCGCCGACCGCCACCGGCCGGCCGTCGATCTTCGCCAGGCCCATGACATACGGCGCCGGCGTCACCCCGAGCAGCCTGCCGTCCTTGTCGTACCGGCCCTGGCCGGTGAGGCGGCCGACTTCCTGGAACGACTGCGTGTCGACCAGGCCCGCGATGCGTTCCCGGATCGTCAGGCGGCCCTGGCCGTGGTGCTTGTCGACCGCGGCCGCGCCGCCGAGCGCGTCGGCCTGCGCGCGGCGCAGGCGCAGCTCCTCGACCTCGGACTGCCAGCCTTCGGCGTCGGCGGATTCGGCGGTCATGCGGCGTTCATTCGGCCAGCGTGGCGACGACCTGGCCTTCGTTGACGGATTCCCCTTCCGCCACGTGCAGCTCGGCGACCGTGCCGCCGTCCTCGGCGACCACGGGAATCTCCATCTTCATCGACTCCAGGATCATGATCGTCGCACCGGGCTCCAGCTTCTGCCCCGCGCGCGCCTCGATCTTCCACACCGATCCCGTCACTTCCGCCTTGATCTTCAGCCTTGCCATGTCGTTCCTTCATCGATGTCAGAAACTGGTCGGCCAGGCGCGCATCAGGTGCTGGCCGACGCCGTTCGTGAGCCGCAGCCGGTGCACTTCCAGCATGCGGATCAGATAGTCGCGCGTCTGCTGCGGGCGGATCACCGCCTGCGCCGCGTAAACCTGGGCGAAGTCCCAGACCGAGCTCGCGCGGTCCATCTCCGCCAGCGCCTCGTCGAAGCCCGGCGCGCCCGGGTCCATGCCGTGCACCACCTTTACCGCGAATGCCGGGTCCATGAAGCTGACCTCCGCCGTCGGCCAGGCCGCAACCTCGTCCGAATTGCGGCCGCCGCCCATGTTCAGGTAGGCCTGGCCGTAGCTCTTCCTCAGGATCACGGAGAGCTTCGGCACGCTCGCCATCTGCAGCGCGCTCATCAGGTTCATGATCTTGCCCGGCGCGCGCCGGCGCTCGGCCTCGGTGCCGATGACGAAGCCGGGCGTGTCGACGAACAGCAGCAGCGGGATGTTGAATGAGTCGCACAGCACCACGCAGCTGGTCAGTTTCTCGCAAGCGTCCGCGTCCATCGCGCCGCCGCGCGACAGCGGGTTGTTGGCGATGACGCCGACCGTGCGCCCGTCCAGGCGCGCCAGGCCGGTGACGCCGACCTTGCCGAAGCGCGCCTTCAGCTCGAAGAAGCTGTCCTTGTCGACCACCGCGCGCACGACGTTGCGCACGTCGTAGACCCTGGTGCGGCTCTCGGGCAGCAGCGCGAGGATGTCGCGCATCCCCTCGCCCGATCCCGCCGGCACCGCCGCGACCGGCGGCGCCTCGTTGTGGTGCGAGGGCAGGTAGGACAGGAAGGCCTTGATGGCGTCGATGGCCTGCTCGTCGGTGTCGACCACCTGATCGGCGAAGCCGGTGACTTCCGCGTGCAGGCGCCAGCCGCCCATCTCCTGCGGGTCGACCTCCTCCTTGATCGCCAGCGAGGCGAGCAGCGGGCTGGAGACCGCCAGCACCGCGCCCTTGCGCATGACGTTGAAGTCGGACAGCACCGAGTACCAGGTGGACGAGCCGTAGGACAGGCCGAGCGTCGCCGCCGCCCAGGGCGTCTCGCGCAGGCGCACGTACTGCGTGCCGTCGTTTCCGAGCAGCGTGCCCATGCCGCGCGAGCCCATGTGGTCGGGCATGCGCGCGCCGGAGGACTCGCCGAGGAACACCATCGGCAGGCCGCGCTGTGTGGCGACGCGCTTCATGTGGGCGATCTTGCGGCCGTTGGTGGAGCCGCTGGAAGCGCCCATCACCGTGAAGTCGTTGGCGAGCACCGCGGCCTCGCGACCGTCCACCCTGCCGAAGCCGGTCACCTTGCCGTCGCCGGGCGTGCGGTCGCGGTCGGCCGGGTTGCTGGTTGAAGTGGCGAACATCCCGGACTCGACGAAGCTGCCGGGATCGCAGAGCCGCTCGATGCGCTCGCGCGCGTTGAGCACGCCGGCCGCCCTGCGGCGCGCGAGCTTCTCCGGACCGCCCATGGCGCGCGCTTCCACCTCGCGCGCGGCGAACTCCGCGTCCATCTTCTCCCGCCGGCTCATCGCCCGCCCGCGTCCGCGATGATCCCCGCCGCGGCCAGCGCGTCGAGCTCGCTCGCCTGCATGCCGAGCAGCTCGCCCAGCACGCGGCGCGTGTCCTGCCCGGTGCGGCGGCCGGCGTGGCGCACCGCGCCGGGCGTGGCCGAGAGCCGCGGCACGACGTTGGCCATGGCGATGCCGCCCAGCGCCTCGTCCGGCGCCTCAACGATGGCGCCGCGCGCGCGGTAGTGCGGGTCGCCGAAGATGTCGGCTATGGTGAAGATGCGCGTCGCCGGCACCCCTGCCTGCGCCAGCACTTTCTCCAGGTGGGCGATCGGATGCCCGGCGGTCCAGCGCGCGACGAGGTCGTCCAGCGCCTCGTGGTGCTCCGAGCGCGCGGTCGCGGTGGCGAAGCGCGGGTCCTCGGCGAGGCCGGGCTGGCCCATGGCCTGCGCGAGGCGCCGGAACACCGCGTCGCCCATCGCGGTGACGTGGATGAACTCGCGCTCGGCGGTCGGGTACAGGTTGTTCGGCGTACTCTCGGGCAGGCGCGAGCCGCAGCGGCTGGCGACGTGGCCGAGCTTCTGGAACGCCGGGATCCACGGCTCCATGAAGCTGAAGGCGCACTCGTAGAGCGCCGCGTCGATGCACTGGCCGCGGCCGGTTCTCTCGCGCGCGAGCAGCGCGAGCGCCGCGCCGAAGGCGCCGTACAGGCCGGTGATGTAGTCGGTCATCGACACCGCGACGCGCGAGGGCGGGCGGTCCTCGTCGCCGGTGAGGTGCCTCAGGCCGCTCACCGCCTCGCTGATGACGCCGTAGCCGGCGCGCTGGCTATAGGGCCCGTCCTGGCCGAAGCCGCTGATGCGCACCATCACCAGGCGCGGGTTGCGCTCCGACAGCTGCGCGTAGCCCAGGCCCCACTTCTCCAGGCCGCCGGGCCGGAAGTTCTCCACCACCACGTCGCACTTGTCCGCCAGCCCGGCGGCGATCTTCTGGCCCTCGGGGCGGCGCAGGTCCAGGCAGATCAGCGCCTTGTTGCGGAAAATGCTGGCGGCGTAGAGCGACACCTCGTGGTAGCGCTTGCCCATGGTCCGCACAGGGTCGCCCGCCTCGGTCTCGATCTTGATCACCTCGGCGCCGAAGTCGGCGAGCAGGCGGCCGCAGAAAGGCCCGGCCACCGTCGAGCCCATCTCCAGCACGCGGACCCCCGCGAGCGGCCCGGCGTTTTCCTCCTTCGCCGGGGCGTTCACAACACGTACTTCTGGTAGCGCTCGAGGAAGGCGCGCGCGCTGCGCATGTTCGCTCGCCGCAGCCGCTCGGCCTCGTCGGCATCGCCGCGCCGCATCGCCTCCAGCACCGCGATGTGCTCGCGCAGCCCGGTATCGGCGCGGCCCGGCAGGATCAGGATGCGCCGGATCAGCACCTGCGTCTTCTCGAAGATGCTGTCCAGCATCTCGGCCAGCAGCGGGTTGGCCGCCGCCTCGATGGTGCGGCGGCGGAAGCGGTCGTAGCCGGCGGTATAGGCGTCCAAGTCGCCCTGCTTGAGCAACTGCTGCATCGGGCCCTTGAACTCGTCCAGCAGGTCCTGCCAGGCCTCCACCGGCGACTTCTGCGTCGCCAGGCGCACGCACAGCCCCTCGAGCACTTCGCGCAGGTCGTAGATGGAGAATACCTGCGCGAGGTCCAGGCGCGTCACCACCGCGCCGCGGTTGGGAATGCGCTCCACCAGGCCACGCTGCTCCAGCGCGAACAGCGCCTGCCGGATGCGCGCGCGCGGCACGCCGAACTCGGCCGCCAGTTCCTGCTCGCGCAGCTTGGCGCCGGGCGCAATCTCCTGCGTGGCGATGCGCGAGCGCAGCGTCTGCAGCAGGTCGGGCCGGCGCGCGCGCGCGCCGGCGCCGCGCCGGGGGGCGCGGGGGCGGCGGGGCAAGGCGGCGATCTTCGCGGTCACGGCGGCCTCCGGGAGGTTCCGCCGGGATTCTATTTTTCGGCTCTCAATATTGTCAACAATAACGTCAACAATATTGCTGCCCAGCGGCATCAAATCGGTCGTCTACACAGCGCAAGCCTGACGTCCGAACGGCGCTCCGCGCGGTCCGCTAGCCACGCAGCTCGGCCACTGCGCTCCTGAAGTCGGCCGCGGCGCCCCCCTCGGCCGCATGGCGCCCGTCGCGCACGACCCAGTTTCCTCCGACCATGACGTCGCGCACGAGGCCGCCGGGCGGCTCGAGCGCGTGCTCGACTGCGACACCGGCCTGGGGGTGCTGCGGCTCGCCGACGCGGGCTACGAGACCGCCCTGCAGGCGAAGAAACGCCACGGACTGGGCCTGTGACACAGATCTAGAGTTGTCCGGTGAAGCGGTGGCGCTCGCCGGGATAGGAGCGGCGCGCGCTTTCCTTGCAGGGTCAGCTCGGGAAATGCTTTTCCAAGTCTGCGATCTGCTCCGTCTCGAGAAAGCGCGCCCGGCGGCCCTCCAGCAGCAGGAATAGCTTCGCCGTCTCCTCCAGCTCCTCGGCGTTGTAGACCGCGTCCTCGAGCGACTTGCCGGCGACCACCGGCCCGTGGTTGGCCAGCAGCACGGCGTGGTGCTTCTTCGCCTTCTTGCGCACGGCTTCCGCGAGCGCGCGGTCACCGGGCCGGTAGTACGGAACGAGACCGAGGCTGCGGATGCGCATGACGTAGTACGCGGTGATCGGCGGCAGGCCGGTGAAATCCGCGAGGCACGAGACCGCTACGCAATGCGTGCAGTGCAGGTGCACGATTCCCTCGGCCGCCGGGCGCTCCTGGTACATGGCGAGGTGCAGGAACGCTTCCTTGGAGGGCGTGTCGCCGGACACGTGCTTTCCGGCCGCGTCGACCTTCGCGATCCGCGCCGGATCGAGCCGCCCGAGGCAGGAGTTGGTCGGCGTGATGAGCAGGCCATCGGGCAGGCGCACGCTCAGGTTGCCGGAGGAGCCGTGCGCGTAGCCGCGCTCGTAGAGCGAGCGGCCGTGCAGCGCCAGCGCCTCGCGCAGTTCGTTGTCAGTTGTGGCTTCGACTTGCGGCACTTCCTGCTCGCCAGACTGCACCACCTTGTCGGCCAGCAGCACGGCGCTCATGGCGAACGCATCGATGCGCTCCATGAGTTCATCCTTCGCCAGACCTTCGGCCTCGATTGCGATAACGGGCTTCTTCTCCAGCAGGCCAAGCACCTTGACCAGATCAGAAGACGGACGAGACACGTAATACTTTGCGCGATCCAATTCTTGGTTCCCTTTCTTTCAGGTTGTGTTGTGGTTACACCTTGCCGTACTGCGGCACGGCCATCGGCTTGGAATTGCAGGGGCAAAGCGCTGGCCCCTTGTCGATCAACCCTCTGTCATTGAAGCATTCCCAGTGCCTTGCCGAAGAATTCGCGGCTGCCGAAATTGCCGGACTTGAGCGCGAGCAGGCGCGGCTCGCCGCCCACCGCAGTAGTCCAGGGCACCCCGGGATCGATTTCCGGGCCAATCGCGAGCGCGCGCACGCCGAGCGCCTCGACCACCGCGCCCGAGGTCTCGCCGCCGGCGACCACGAACTTGCGCACGCCCTTCTCGGCCAGGCCGCGCGCGATGAAGCGGAACGCGTCCTCGATCGCCGCGCCCCTCCCCGGCACGATCTCCGCGGGAGGCGCGGACGCGTAGACGAGCGGGCTCGCCGCCAGGTTCTCGAGCGCGAAGGCGAGCGCGGCCTCGGCGTCGATGCGGTCCGGGAAAATCCGGTAGGCCGGCGCACGGTACGCCTCGACCTGGCCGAGCGTGGCCTGCGAGCAGCTGCCGGCCAGCACCACCGCCGGCCCATCGAGGCGAGGCAGGGCTTTCGCCGAAGTTCTCTTCATCCGGAGGGCGCGTGCGATTCCCATTCCCAATGCCGCGCTGCCCGAGGTGAGTCGCAGGTCGCGGCACGCCTCGCCCGCGGCGACGAGGTGCTCCTCGCGCACCGCATCGAGGACCGCGTGGCGCGCCTCGGCTTGCAGTTCCGCGAGCTTCGCCTTGATCGCCGCCGCGCCCCGGTCGATCACGTCATAGGGCACGAGCGCGACCTTGTGCGGCGTCTGCGCGCCGAGCACGCGCACCAGGTTCGAGTCGCGCATGGGCGTGAGCGGGTGGTCTTTCATGCCCGACTCGGCAATCGGCACCTCCCCCACGAAGAGATTGCCCTTGTAGACCGTGCGCCCGACCCTCGGGTTGGCGGGTGTCGCCGGCGCGAGCCGCTCGCCCAGCGCATCGCGCAGCGCGTCGACGACCTGCCCGATGTTGCCGCGCGGCGTGGAATCGAAGGTCGAGCTGTATTTGAAGTAGATGCGCTCCGCTTTCCTCTCGAGCAACCACTTGAGCGACGCAAGCGACCACGCCACGGCCTCGGCCGCCGGGTTGGTGCGCGACTTGAGCGCCACCACGACGGCGTCGGCCGCGGGGATGTCGAGCCCCGGGTCAGGCAGGCCGTTCACCTGCACCACCGAGAGCCCCTCGCGCGCGAGCGTCACGCCGAGGTCGGTCGCGCCGGTGAGGTCGTCGGCGATGCAGCCCAGCTTCATTGCGAGCGGAGTGTTGACAAGCTTTGGCGATGGTATCGAGAATCTGCCGCAAAACGGAAGGAGCGCGATGAAATCGTTCGATCTCGCAGGCAAGGTCGCCATCGTCACCGGCGGCAACGGCGGCATCGGCCTGGGCATGGCGCGCGGGCTCGCCGCCGCGGGCGCCCGGGTCGTGGTGGCCGGTCGGAACGCCCAGAAGAGTGCGGCTGCCGCGAAGGAATTGGGCGGGATTGCCATTGAAGTTGACGTTCTGAAGGAATCGGAATGCAAAAAGCTGATTCGTGAGACTGCGAAACGGCTTGGTCGCCTGGACATTCTCGTCAACAACGCGGGCATCAACATCCGCAAGCAGCCCGAGGAATACTCGCTGGACGAGTGGCGCCACGTGATCGACACCAACCTGACGAGTGCCTTCGCCTGCTCGCAGGCCGCCTACCCCGAGATGAAGAAGGCCGGCGCGGGCAAGATCATCAACATCGGCTCGATGATGTCGATCTTCGGCGCCTCCTTCACAACGCCGTACGCCGCCTCCAAGGGCGGCATCGTGCAGATGACGCGCGCCATGGCCTGCGCCTGGGCGAAGGACCACATCCAGGTGAACGCCGTGCTGCCGGGCTGGATCGACACCGATCTCACCAAGCGCGCGCGCGAGCAGATCAAGGGCCTGCACGAGAGCGTGCTCGCCCGCACCCCGGCCGGCCGCTGGGGCCTGCCCGCCGATTTCGCCGGCATCGCGGTCTTTCTCGCGAGCCCCGCGTCCGACTTCCTGACCGGCACCGCGATCCCGGTCGACGGCGGCTACTCGGTGCAGGGATAGGATCGCCGCCATGGCAGCCCTCGACCGCGCCTCGCAGGACATCGGCAACATTGTCCACCTCGAGCACGTCAACGTGACGCAGCCCGACCAGCGGCTGGCGACGCTCTTCTACGTGGTCGCGCTCGGCGGCACGCGCGACCCGTATCTCTTCGTCGGCCTGGACAACATGTGGGTCAACTTCGGGCGCTCGCAATACCACATGCCGAGCCGCGCGCCGATGCCGCAGGTGCTGCGGGGGACAACCGGCCTCGTTGTTCCAGACTTGGGAATCCTGAAAAAAAACCTGAAGAAAGTCGAGCCTGAACTAAAAGGCACCAAGTTCTCCTGGCGCGACGCCGGCGCGCACGTCGAGGCGACCTGCCCCTGGGGCAATCGCTTCCGCCTGCACGCGCCGGCGCCGGAGTTCGGCGCCACCGATCTGGGCATGCCTTACGTCGAGTTCGACGTGCCGCCGGGAAGTGCGGACGGCATCGCGCGCTTTTACCCCGAGGTGATGGAAGCGCCCGCGCATACCGTCAAGCGCGGGGGCGCGCCCTCGGCGGACGTCGCCGTCGGCCGCAGCCAGCACCTCTACTACACCGAGACTTCGCAGCCGCCGCCCGAGTACGACGGCCACCACATCCAGATCTACATCGCCGACTTCTCCGGTCCCTACCGGTGGCTGCTCGACCGCGGCTTGATCACCATGGAGACGAACGCGCACGAGTGGCGCTTCCAGACCATCGTCGACCCGGCGAGCGAAAAGCCGCTCTTCACGATCGAGCACGAGGTGCGCAGCATGCGCCACCCGCTCTTCAACCGGCCGCTCGTCAACCGCAACCACTCGGTCACCAACGTCAACTACGTGCCGGGCCAGGACGGCTTCCGCGGCACCTATTGAGCTCGAGCTCCCAGGCCTCCGCGACCAGTTTCCTGCCGAAGCTGTTGTGCCCTTGACTTTGTGTCTTTACGAATCCCGCTTTTCTGTAAATCGCCCGGGCCGAATCCAGGTGGCTCTGCGTCCAGAGCTCCATCTTTCGGGTAGCCGGCCCCGCCGATTTTCGCGATCCAGAATCGCTCCCGGCCGGGCTCGTTCTTGAACGCAAAATCCGCAACGATGCGCGCAACCAAGGCCTCAAAAATCCAGTCGTTGTCGAATTTGCTCGCCTAGAGCTCGCCGTGCATCTGCACCACGCGGCCGAGGTCGCCCGCACGCGGCGCGCGCAATTTGCCCGCCTTCTTCATCACGTCGCCATGCTAGTCTCTTGGCCACTTTTCAGGGAGGAGCCCATGAAGCTGACGCCGCTTGCCCTTGCTATCGCCACCTGCTTCGCTGCGCTGACCGCCGCCGCGCAGAGCCGCGTCCCGTCGCAGCCCTGGCCCGCCGGCGACGAGATGGGCATGGCGAACCAGATCGGGCAGGGCACCTACGCGCGCTGCGCCCGCTTCCTGCAGAGCCCGAAGGCGAAAGCCTACGAGCTCTCGCACGTGCGCTCGGGCACGATGCCGCTGTCGCCTTTCACCGGGCCGTACGTGATGAAGCCCAAGGCGACCGCGAGCATCCCGGGCACTGCGCACGCGTTCAACATGGAGAGCTACGGCGAAGGCGCCGAGCCCGGCCAGCAGGGCACGCAGATCGACGCGCTCGGCCATTTCGGCTATTTCAAGCAGCCTTGGGACGGCAAAGGCGCGCCCCCGGTCGAGAGCGCGCTCTACTACGGCGGCTTCACCCAGAAGGACGTCAAGCCGACGGCCGATTCGCCGCTGCTCAAGCTCGGCATGGAGAAGGTGCCGCCGATCGTCACCACCGCGGTGCTGCTCGACGCGAAGAAGCACGTCGGCGGCGGCCAGCCGATGAAAGCGGGTGAAGTCGTCACTGCAAAGCACATCCAGGAGATGCTCGCGGCGCAGGGGATCGCCAAGCGCGGCATCCAGCCCGGCGACGTCGTCTACGTGCACACCGGCTGGGGCGACCACTGGCGCGACCCGGACACCGAGAAGCGCTACTACTCGATGGCGCCCGGCATGTCGTTCGACGCCGCCCGGCTGCTCGGCGAAAAGCGCGTGGTCGCGATCGGCCTCGATACGCCGTTCGTGGACGCGGTCGCCGAAGGCCAGCTGCAGGGCAAGGGCGGGCCGGCACCGGGCTCCCCGGCGGGCTTGCCCTTCTCGATGCACCATCACATGCTCACGCAGATGGGCATCCACCACATCGAGAACGCGAAGCTCGATGAGCTGGCGCGCGACAAGGTCTGGGTCTCGTGCACGATGATCCTGCCGCCGCGCGAGAAGGGCAGCGCCGGCGCGGCGATCCGGCCGGTCTCGATCGGGGCGCCAGGCAAGTAGGTTGCGCAGGGCGCGCGCAGCGCCGCCGACTGGCGGCGCGAGGCCAACGCGCACTACGACGCGGGCCGCTGGCAGGAGGCGGCGCAGGCTTTCGAGCAGGCGCTCGCGCTCGAGCCGCAGCAGGCCGAGGCCTGGTACCGCCTCGGCAACGCGTATCAGGAGTTCGTGGACGAGCAGCGCGCGCTTGCCTGCTTCGAGAAGGCGGTCGCGCTCGAGCCAGGCCACGCGAAAGCGTGGAACAACATCGGCATCTCGAGCGAGAAGCTGGGCGAGGCTGAGCGCGCGGAGGCCGCATACCGGCGCGCGCTGGAGCACGATCCGAAGCTCGTGCCCGCGCTGCGCAACCTCGCGCAACTCGCGCTGCGCCTGGGCAACAAGGAGGTTGCGGAGGAGGCCCACCGCAAGGCGATGGCGATCCTCTCGCCGATCGTGCTCCTACATATCAAGGCCGCGGAAGCCGCGCTCGCCCGCGGCGCGCATGCCGAGGCTGAGACGGCGCTCGCCGCCGCGCTCGAGATCCTGCCCGGGCACCCGATCCTCGGCCACACGCTCGCCGCGGTGCGCGGCGAGCAGCGTGACGGCGCCTCGCCCGCTTACGTGAGCGCGATGTTCGACGATTTCGCCGACCGGTTCGACGCGGAGCTGCGCGGCCTCGAATACCACTCGCCGCGCCGCATCGCGGAGCTGGTCGGGCCGCTGCTCGCGGGGCGCTCGCCCGCGCGCATCGTCGACCTGGGCTGCGGCACCGGCCTCGTCGGCGCCGAGCTCGCCGGGCTGAAGGCCGACATCGTCGGCATCGACCTGTCGCAGAAGATGCTCGAGCGCGCCGCGGCGCGGCGTGTCTACGCGAGCCTCGTGCACGGCGACCTCGCCGAGGAGCTCGCGCGCATGCCGGCGCGGTCGCAGGACGCGGCCCTCGCCGCCGACGTGTTCGTTTACCTGGGCGATCTTCGCCCGGTCTTCGCCGGCGCCGCCCGGGTGCTCGCGGCCGGCGGCCTCTTTGCCTTCACCATCGAAGTGCTGGCGGAAGGCGACTTCAAGCTGCTGCCGAGCGGCCGCTTTGCGCACTCGGTCGCTTACGTGCGCGGCCTCGCGCGCGAGGCCGGCTTCGCGGAGCGCCGCCTGGAGCGGATCCGGCTGCGCAAGGAGCGCGGCCGTCCCATCGACGGCTGGCTGATCTGTTTCAGCTCTCCGTAGCGAGCTGCTACTTCCGGTCCGGGTAGCTGACCGCCATCCCGGCGCGCACGTCCTGCTGGATGCCGTACTGCGGGAACGGGTAGCGGAAACCGTTCCTCGCGAGCGCTTCCATGCCGGCAATGGCTTTTTCGAGCTGCTCGGGAGGCAGCGCCATCAGCATCTCGTCATCCAACACGCCCCCGTAGCGGCGCTCGGCGAAGCACGGGATCGACAGGCTCGGCTCGCGCGTGGCGAGCGCCCTGCCCCAGGAGTCGGCGCAGGCCGATTCGCCGACCACGCTCCAGTCGAAGCGCTTGTAGCCGGACCACTGCAGCCCGTTGATGAAGTAGATCATCGCGCCGGGCGTCGCATAGAAGAGCGCGATGTCGGGCGGATCCAAGCGCCCCGAGGCGAGCGGCGCGACCGCGAGCGCCTTGTACTTGCCGACCGGCACGACGTTCATCGCTTTCTGGTGCGCCGAGGCATCCGCCGCGGTCGCGAACCACACGCCTTTCATGTGCTCGCCCGAGTACCACTTCTCGTCCTGCCCGCCGAGGCCCACCACCGAGCGGCACTGATCGCCGACGAGGTCCTGGGTCGTGATGCCGACCGTCCAGCCGAGGCGCGCCGCCTGCGCGACGATCTGGTCGAGCGTGTGCTGCGTGCCTTTCGGCCGCCGGATCTTCGGGATCGCCTCCATCTCGGCGACGGTCGCGAAGAGCTTCATGCCAAATGGAATCGTGCGCAGGCGCAGAAGGCTTTCCAGCTTGGCGACGAGCTCTTTCACGCGAGCATGCACCTGCCGTTGTTGATCACGACCACGTCGCGCTCGGGCACGCGGCATCGGAACGACACCGTTTTCCCGTCGACCCACAGGTCGGTCGCGATCGACTCGCCCGGGTAGACCGGCGCCGAGAAGCGCACGTCGAAGCCGACGATGCGCGTGTGGTCGTACTTCGCCACGCTCTGCAGGATCGCGCGGCAGGCGGTGCCGTAGGTGCAAAGGCCGTGCAGGATCGGCACCGGGAAGCCGACGCGCTTGGCGAGCACGGGATCCGCGTGCAGCGGATTGCGGTCGCCGTTCAGGCGGTAAAGGAGCGCCTGGCCCTTGCGCGTCTCGAGCGTGACGCTCTGGTCGGGCTTGCGCTCGGGCACCGGGTGCGGCGCTGGACCGGAGCCCGCCGGCCCGCCATAGCCGCCGTCGCCGCGCGCGAACGTGGTCGAGTTCGAGGTGAAGAGCGGCTTGCCGTCGGAGGCGAGGCGCACCTTCGTCTCCGTCAGGATGACCGCGCCCTTTCCCGCGCCCTTGTCGAATGCGGCGACGACGCGGGAGTCGGCGATCAGCTCGCCTTGCGGGGGCAGCGCGCGATGCAGCGTGAGCTTCTGCTCGCCGTGCAGGACCTTCGAATAGTCGAATCCGCAGTCCTTGAGCAGCGGCACGCGCGCCAGCACCGAAGCCATGGAGGGCACCGTTTTCAGGCCCGCCCCCTGCTCGAAGACGTAGCGCAGCTCGTTCTCGTCCATCGGGTCGCGCCCCATGCCGACGCCGAGCGCGTAGAGCATCGTCTCGCGGTCGCCGTAAGAGAAGCGCTCCCCCTGGCGCTTGAGCGCCATCAACTTCTCGTGGTTCATCGCCATCAGTCGAGCTCCATTCCATCCATGCCCACGTTCTTGCGCACCTTGGGCAGCATCTGGCGCAGCAGGCGGCCCGCCTCGGCCGGGTCCTCGACCTGCTCGACCTCGGCGCCGCGCCGCCAGCCTTCGCAGACCGCGAGCCGGCCGACACCCGCCTGGATCACGCGCCCGGTGATGTCCTGCGCTTCCTTGCTGGCGAGGTAGGCGACGATCGGCGAGACCCATTTCGGATCGCGCATCGCGCGCTGCTCGGGCGTGAGCACGCGCAGGTTCTCGGTCATGCGCGTCTGCGCCGAGGGCGAGAGCGCGTTCACGGTGACGCCAAAGCGCTTCAGCTCGCGTGCCGCGATGATCGAGAAGGCGGCAATGCCCGCCTTGGCCGCGCCGTAATTGGTCTGGCCGACGTTGCCGTAGATGCCGGAGGTCGAGGTGGTGTTGATGATGCGGCCCATCGTCGGCTCGCCGGTCGTCTTGAAGAGCTCGCGCCAGTGCGCGGCGGCGTGGCGCGAGGGCGCGAAGGTGCCCTTCAGGTGCACCTGGATCACGGAGTCCCATTCCTCCTCGCTCATGTTGACGAGCATGCGGTCGCGCAGGATGCCCGCGTTGTTGACGAGCACGTCCAAGCGCCCGAACTTTCCGATCGCCTCGTCGATCATGTGCTTCGCGCCGGCGAACGAGCTGACGTCGTCGCCGTTGACGACCGCCTCCCCGCCCATCGCCTTGATGTCGGCGACGGTCTGCGCGGCGAACGAGGCGTCCTTGCCCGTGCCGTCCACGTTCGCGCCGATGTCGTTCACCATCACCTTCGCGCCCGCCGCCGCAAGAACCAGCGAATGCTGCCTGCCCAGTCCCCGGCCCGCGCCGGTGACGATCGCGACCCTCCCCTCGCACAGCCGTGCCATCAGCGCCTGCCTTTCTTCACGTAGTCGATCGATGCCTGGATCAGCTCCAGGTCCTTGGTGTGGTCGACGGGGTGTTCGCGCTCGACCTGGATCCATTCGCGCGTGCTCGCCACGCCGCCCGGCGAAAAAGGCCCGATGCCGTCGCGCGAGAACTGCAACTCGGTCGCCATCGTCGCCGGCACGCGCAGCCCCAGGCCTTTGTCGCCGACGCAGGCAAACATCTTGTCGCTCACGAAATAGGCGTCGAGACCCTTGATCTTGCGGTGCTCGACGCCGGTGATCGCGAGCAACAGCGCGTCGAGGTGCTCTTTCCTAGAAGAGGGAGTATCCGCCATCGATCAGGAAAGTGTCGCCGGTGTGATAGCTGCTCGCATCGCTGATGAGATAGACGGCGATCGCGCCGAAGTCCTCCGGCTTGCCCCAGCGGCGCACCGGCACGCGCGGCAGGACCTTCTCGCGGAACTTGTCCCAGTTGAGCGCCTTCTCGGTCATCGCGGTCTCGATCCAGCCGGGCAGGATCGCGTTGGCGCGGATGCCGTGGCGCGCGAACTCTACGGCAAGCGCCCGGATCATCGAGATCAGGCCGCCCTTGGTCGCCGCGTAGTGCTCGCCGCGCGGCTGGCCGGAGATCGCGGCGAGGCTCGCGGTGCCCACTAGCGCCCCGCCCTTGCCGTGCTCGATCATGTGCCGCGCCGCGGCGCGCAGCGTGAAGAACGCGCCGTCGAGGTTCACGCGCGTCACGCGGCTCCATTCCTCGGCGGTCATCTCGGTAAAGGACTTGACGTTAGCGCGGCCGGAGACGCCTGCGTTGGCGAAGCAGGCATGAATCGGGCCGAGGGCTTTTACGGTCTCTGCGAAGCGGGTTTCGACTTCCTTCTCGTCCGCGACGTCGCAGTGCAGAGCGATGGCATTCCCGTGCGTTTTCGGTCTTTTCACTGCCGCAGCATTTTTTTCTTCATTCGTGCCCCAAATACAGACCGAGGCACCCGCCTGCGCCACCGCCTCGGCCATGCCCAGGCCAATGCCGCTGTTGCCCCCCGTGACGAGGACTGTTTTGCCAGTCAGATCGAAAGCCTTGTATGCCATGGCTGGAGACCATTTTAGAATGAAAGAAAATGATCCAACAGTTCGGAATCGGCCAGCCCGTCCAGCGTTTCGAAGATCCGCGCCTCTTGCGCGGCGAAGGCCGCTTCATCAACGACATGAACCTGGAGGGCCAGGCGCACGTCGTCTTCGTGCGCTCCCCGCACGCGCATGCGCGCATCCGCGCGATCGACACGGCAGCGGCGCGGGCGGCGCCTGGGGTCGCGGGGGTGTTCACCGTGGAGGACCTGGAGGGCGACGGCGTCGGCACGACCGCCCCCGCGATCAAGCGCAACCGCCCGGATGGCAAGCCGATGTTCTGGCGCGCCCACCCGGGGCTCGCCAAGGGCAAGGTGCGCCACGTCGGCGACCCGGTGGCCTGCGTGGTCGCCGAGACGCTCGCGCAGGCCAAGGACGCCGCGGAGCTGGTCGCGGTCGACTACGAGGACTTGCCGATCACCGCGCCGGTCTGGGACGAGTGCCCGGACAACCTGAGCCACGTCTTCGAGATCGGCAACAAGGCGGCGACCGAAGCCGCGTTCGCGAAGGCCGCGCACGTGGTGAAGCGGCGCTACACCGTGTCGCGCGTGCACGCGCACTTCATGGAGCCGCGCGGCGCGCTCGGCGCCTGGCACCAGGGCGATGAGCGCTACACGCTGCATTGCGACGTGCAGTACCCGCACCGCGTGCGCGAGGTGCTCGCCGGCGTGCTGAAAGTGCCAGAGCACTGCATCCGCGTGGTGAGCGGCGACGTCGGCGGGGCGTTCGGCGCGAAAGGCTGGGCGCATATCGAGCACCGCGTCGTGCTGTGGCTCGCGCGCAAGCTCGGGCGCCCGGTCAAGTGGACCTGCGAGAGGAGCGAGGTCGCGCTGGCGGACGAGCACGCGCGCGACGTCGCGAGCGAGATCGAGCTCGCGCTCGACGCTGAGCACCGCTTCCTAGCGCTGCGCGCGCGCAACACGAGCAACCTTGGTGCCTACCTCTCCACGGACCGGAACATCCTGCCTACCTTCGCCAACCTGGGCTCGATGGTGGGCATGTACGCGATTCCGGCCGCCCACGTCGAGGTGCGCGCCGTCTTCACGCATACCTGCGGGCTTGCGCCCTACCGCGGCAACGGCCGGCCCGAGGCAATCTACTTCCTCGAGCGCCTGGTCGAGGACGCCGCGCGGGAGCTCGGCGTAGACCGCGTCGAGCTGCGCCGCAGGAACCTGGTCCCCGCCTCGGCGATGCCCTACAAGACTTCCATTCAGTTCACCTACGACTGCGGGGAGTTCGAGAGGGGCATGGACAAGGCCTTGTCGATTTCAAACTGGAATGAATTTGAGAATAGAAGGAAAGAGTCAAAGGCAAGAGGCAAACTTCGAGGCATCGGAATGTCCAACGCCATCGAGCGCGCGGCGGCGCCCGGCATCGAGTACGCCGAGATCCGCTTCGAGCCCGGCGGCAGCGCAACCCTGATGGTCGGCACCAAGAACCAGGGCCAGGGGCACGAGACCATGTACCGGCAGATCGCACATTCGCGGCTCGGCCTCTCGCCGGAGGACCTGCGCGTGATCGACGGCGATACCGACGCGGTGGCGTTCGGCGCCGGCAGCGCCGGCTCGCGCTCTGCCGTGATCGGCGGCACCGCGCTCTGGCTCGCCGCCGACAAGATCGTCGCCAAGGGCAAGAAGCTGGCCGCGCACATGCTGGAAGCGGCCGAGGCCGACGTCGGCTTCGCCAACGGCCGCTTCTCGATCGCGGGCACCGACCGCGGCGTCTCGCTCAAGGACGTGGCCAGGGCCTCCTTCGTCTTCGCGACCCTGCCGAAGGGCTTCGCGCCGGGCCTGTTCGAATCCGCCACCTGGTGCCCGCCGCAGGAGACCTTCCCGAACGGCACGCACGTGTGCGAGGTCGAGATCGACCCCGACACCGGCACCGTCACGCTCGCGGACTACACGGTGGTCGACGACGTCGGCAACGAGATCAACCCGCTCACGCTGCACGGGCAGGTCGTCGGCGGCATCGTGCAGGGCGTCGGCCAGGTCCTGATGGAGAACATGGTCTACGATCCCGAGACGGGCCAGCTCCTGAGCGGCACGTTCATGGACTACGCCATGCCGCGCGCCGACGACATCGGCCCGATCAGGGTCGGCCACAACATCGTGCCGACCAAGCTCAATCCGCTCGGCGTGAAAGGCGCGGGCGAAGCCGGCACGGTCGGCGCCCTCTCAGCCCTGATGAACGCAATCGTCGATGCGATCGGCAACGAGTCGCTGCAGATGCCGGCTACACCCGAGCGGGTGTGGAAATCGATTCGCTCTCGTCCTCGGTAGTCGAGCGCCGCATTTCCCGGCGCTCGGAAAGATCGAAGCGCCGCCCGTGGTGAAGCACGGCGCGGTTGTCCCACATGACGAGGTCCCCGTCGCGCCACCTGTGCTGGAAGACGAACTGGCGCTGGGTCGCATGCTCGAGCAGGTCCATGAGCAGGAGCCTCCCCTCGGGCACGCGCATGCCGAGGATGCGCCGCGCATGCACGCCGACCCAGAGGAGCTTCCTGCCTGAGCCCGGGTGCGTGCGCACCAGCGGCCACTCGACCGGCGGCATCATCGCCTTCTGCTCCTCGGTGTAGTCCTCGTTGCCGAGCATGATCCGCGAGTGCAGCGCGAAATGCTCGGAGCGCAGGTCGGCGATCTGTTCCTTCGTCTCGGGCGGCAGCGCGTCGTAGGCGGAGCGCAGGTCGCAGAACTCGGTCTCGCCACCTTTCGCCGGCACCTCCACCGCGTAGAGCATCGAGTAGCGCGCCGGCGGCTTCTGGAACGAGCTGTCGCTGTGCCAGAGCTGGTTGGCGAGGTTTTGCAGGACCTTGGCGGAGTCGCGTTGCGCCACCTTGCCGCTCAGGTCGACATTCGAGATGTCGGCGAGCTCCTCGTATTTCAGGCGGTGCGGCTTGCCCTTGCGGATCTTGCCCAAGCCGATGTCGAGCGGCCCGAGCCGCCGCGCGAACGCGATCTGCTGGTCCTGGTCGAGCTTCTGGCCGTGGAAGACCAGAACCGCGTAGCGGTCCATCGCCGCGACGAGGTCGCGCACCGCGCCGTCATCCAGCGGGCGCGCCAAGTCCACCCCGCTCGCCTCGGCGGCGAACAACGGGTGCAGCGGGCGAACAGCGAGCGCCACAGGGCTAGTTCGCGGTGATGTTGGCCTGCTTCACCACCCGGCCCCAGGTGTCGGATTCCCGCTTGCCGAAGGCGCCAAGCTCCTCCGGCGTGCCCGGCACCGGCTCGACGCCCTGCTTGGCGAGCAGGTCCTTGACCTCGGCCGTGCCGAGCGCCTTGACGATCTCGCGGTGCAGGCGCGCGATGACGTCCCGCGGTGTCTTCGCCGGCGCGTAGTAGGCGTACCAGTTGGTCGCCTGGTACCCGGGATAGAACTCGGCCACGGCAGGCACGTCGGCCATGAACGGGTCGCGCTTGGGGCCGGTCGTCGCGAGCGCCTTCACCTTGCCTGTCTTGACGTGCGGGCCGGCCGCGACTGGCGTCGCCATGTAGGCCGAGATCTGGCCGCCGAGCATCGCCTGCATCGCCGGGCCGCCGCCCTTGAAGGGCACGTGCACGAGGTCGATGCCGGCCATCATTTTCAACAGCTCGCCCGCGAGGTGGCCGGCGCCGCCGATGCCGGAGGAGCCGTAGGTGTACTTGCCGGGGCTCGCCTTGGCGAGCTTGACGAACTCGGCGAAGCTGTTCGCCGGCACCGAGGGATGCACGACGACGAGGTTGGGAAACACCACCGCCATGCCGATCGGCGCCAGGTCCTTCAGCGGGTCGAACGCGAGCGGCAGCAGGTGCGGGTTGACCGCGATCGCGCCGACGTTGGCGAGATAGATCGTGTAGCCGTCGGGCGCCGCCTTCACGACCAGATCGGAGGCGATGTTGCCGCCGGCGCCCGCCTTGTTGTCGGTGAGCACCTGCTGGCCGAGCTGCTCGCCGAGCGTCTTGGCGATGATGCGCGAGACGGTGTCGGTGCCGCCGCCCGGCGCGAAGCCGACGACGGTCGTGATCGGCCGGGTCGGGTAACCGGTTTGAGCAGAAACCGGAGAAGAAAGAATTCCTAGGACGAACAGGACAAGCAGTCTCATGTCATTCCGCCCTTACGCCGGATTCCCTGACGAGCCGCGTCCAGAGCTTCGCGTCCTCGCCCAGGAATGCGTTGAATTCCTCGGCAGACCGCGATCCGGAAACCTCGGTTCCCTCCTTGGCGAACGCTTGGCCGACCTGCGGCTGAGCGAGCGCTGTCACGGTCGCATCGAAGAGCCTCTTGACGACGGCCGGAGGCGTTCCCGCCGGAAAGAAGAAGCCGTACCAGAAAGAGATCTCGTATTCGGGCAGCCCCGCCTCGGCCATGCCGGGGACGCCGGGAACCAGGGGAGTCCTTTCTCGACTGGTGACTGCAAGCGCGCGCAAGCGACCGGACTGGACATGCGGAAGAACCGAAGGCGGAGTCGCGAAAGACAGCTGCGTATCTCCGGCGATCAGCGATTGCACGGCTGGCCCGCCGCCCTTGTAAGGCACGTGGACGATGTCGACCCCCGCAAGACGGGTGAAGAGCACCGCGGCGAGGTGCGGCGCCGCGCCCTGGCCCGAGGAAGCGTAGTTGAGCTTGCCCGGGTGCCTCTTCGCATACGCGATCAGCTCGCGCAGCGTGCTCACCCCGACGCTCGTGTGCGCCGCGACCACGAGCGGCGAGGCGCTGACCTTGCTCACGGCGACGAGATCGCGCCGCGGGTCGAAGCCGGGCCGCGGGGCGATGAGCGGATTGACGAGGATGCTCGAGGGGCTCGCGATCAGGAAGGTGTAGCCGTCGGGGGCGCTCCGCGCCACGGACTCCGCGGCGATGCTCGAGCCCGCGCCGGGCTTGTTCTCGACGATGATCGGCTGGCCGAGGCTGCGTGCGAGCGGCTCCTGCAGCGTGCGCGAGACGAAGTCCGCGGCACCTCCCGGCGCGAAGCCGAGCACGAGCTTGATCGGGCGCGTCGGGTAGGCCTGGCCGTAAACCTGAGTTGAAAGTACCAAAAGAAGAAGGGCAAAAACTCTCACTGCCTGCCCACCGCTTTCTTCAGATCGTCGAACGGCACGATCCGCCCGTGCAGCGGCACGATGCGGTCCACCAGCAGCTTCATCCGGTCGATGGTCTCCAGCAGGTGCACGCTGACCGGGTTGGGCTTGGCGGGCTGCGCAGCGCCGGCGGCGACCGGGGTGAAGACGTCGACCTCGATCAGCAGCCGCTCTTTCGGCAGCCACACCATGAGGAGGCCGTCGTTGTGCGGGTTGTCCTTCACGTGCAGTACCTCGAGCGTGCGCGCCCCGTCGGTCAGCACATGCTTGCCGCCGACGGCGAGGAATTTCGCCTTCTTGCCCGACTTGGACAGCGCGTCCGGGTCGAGCTTGCCCTTGGCCGCAAAGGCGCGCTCGAAGAACGCCTTGTTGCTCGAGTGCGTGATCATGGTTGCGCCCTCGGCGACGAATGTGCGCAGGCCGCCCGAGTGATCGAAGTGGTAGTGCGTGTTGATCACATAGCGGATCGGCTTGTTCGGGATGAGCTTGCGCGTCTCGGCAATCAGCGGCAGCGAGCGCCCGTCGAACTGAGGCCCCTCGACCACGACGACATGGTCCTTCATCTCGATGGCGACGCTGTGGTGCGACCCGCCGGCGAGGTACCACACGCCTTCGGACGCCTTCTCCGCGGTCACGCGCACGGCGGGACCCTTAAGCACCGCGTCGGGCACCTTGAGCTCGGCCGCCGCGTTCGCGCGCACCTCGCTCACCTCGAGCTCGAGCACGCCGCCCCCGTCCTGCGTCTGCCTGATCTTCGCGGGGAAGCGCACCCCGCCGAAGTCGCGATAGCCCGAGTACTCGGTCACGACGCGCTGGTCGCCGAGCACCGGGTGCGGCACGCGCGACTCGACGCGCTCGACGAGGCCCTCGGCGTTGAAGAACGCGGTCGCGCTCATCCGGCCCTTCTCGGTGAAGGAGACGGCCGCGTACTCCTTGCCGCCGCGCGCCACCCAGTCGACCGTGGCCGCGTGGCGCTGCGCCGCCTTGACCACGCCGTGCGGCGTGATCCAGAGCTGGTGCAGGCGGTCAGCGAGCGCGAGCGGCGCCGTCACCGGCAGGGGGCCGACCTGGTTCCAGGCATGGCCGCCGGCCGCAAACAGCATCTGGCGCTGCTCGCCGAAGGGCGGCACGCCGCCGCCGCCGAACGGGCTCTCGCCGGTGGCGCGCACGACGTCGTCGCCGATCGCCGCGTTCACGTAGTCGACCGTGCGGGTCTGGCTGAGGATGTTGACGCGCGCGCCGAGCTCGCCCGCGCGCCGCACCTGGCCGCTGAGGCGGGCGCTGCCCCTGGAGACGATGCGCAGCGACCTGACTTCGTCGGCGCCATTGGCCGGGTTCCCCAGGCCATTTCTGTCTTGCTGCCGCGTTCCAGGATTCTCAGGATCGGCCTGCCGGCCCTGACCCCTGTCTCGTACATATCCACATGGGGATAGGTCTGGTAGCCCGCGATGACGGTCGCGTGCCGCGCCATCGCCGGAAACAGGTTCGTGTGCATGTCGAGCGCGACGCCGGTCGGGACGCCGGGCGCGACCTTGCGGATGCGTCCGAGCAGCTCGCCTTCGCCGTCGTCGTGCGTGCGCGTGACCATCGCCCCGTGCAGGTCCAGCAGCACCGCGTCGCAGCCGGCGGCGACCGCCTCGACGATGCGTCCGGCCATGGATTCGTAGGCGTCGTTCTCGACCGGCGCGCTTGGCGCCGCGTTGCCCGCGGCCGGGTAGACGACCTGCGCGCCGGCCTTCTCGGCCAGGTCGATGAACGCGCCGATCGCGCTGCTCCAGGTCAAGCGTCCAGGTGGCGCGCACGCGCGCCGAGCGCACGTCCTCCTCGCCGCAGCCGGCCAGCGCCGCCAGCAGAACGGCGGCCATGCAGATAGTCCTCCAGTTCGGCATCCCCTACACTTTTCTCCGTGGAGCCCTTGCGCCGCATTATCCACATCGACATGGATGCGTTCTACGCCTCGGTCGAGCAGCGCGACGACCCGTCGCTGCGCGGCAAGCCCGTGGCGGTGGGCGGATCGCCGCAGTCGCGCGGCGTGGTCGCGGCGGCGAGCTACGAGGCGCGCGCCTTCGGCGTGCGTTCGGCGATGCCGATGGCGCGCGCGGCGCGCCTATGCCCGGAGCTGCGCATCGTGCGACCCGACTTCGCCCGCTACCGCGCCGACTCGCAGCGCGTGATGGCGATCTTGCGCGACTGCACGCCGCTGGTCGAGCCGCTTTCGCTGGATGAGGCGTACCTGGACGTGACCGAGAACAACTGGGGCGAGCCGCTGGCGACCAACGTGGCCAAGCGCATCAAAGAAATGATTTTTGAAAATCTGGGATTGACGGCGTCCGCCGGCGTGGCCCCGAACAAGTTCCTCGCCAAGATCGCCTCGGGATGGAAAAAGCCCGACGGCCTCACGGTCATCTCGCCCGCCCGCGTCGAGCACTTCCTACAGCAGCTTCCGGTCGAGGCGCTCTGGGGCGTCGGCCCCGTGACCGCGCGCAAGCTGAAGGCGATCGGGATCGAGCGGCTCGTGGACATCAGGGACATCAAGGAAGACACGCTGAGAAAGTGCGTCGGCAGCCTCGCCGACTGGCTCAAGCGCCTGTCCTACGGCGACGACACCCGCGAGGTGAAGCCAGACCGGCCGTGGAAATCGATCTCGGCCGAGACCACCTACGCCGAGGACCTGGAGCGCATCGGGGAGATGCGCGCGGAAGTGGAACGCCTGGCCCGTAGGGTGGCCGCATCCCTGGAGCGGAAAAACCTCTATGCCCGGTCCGTGACCCTGAAGCTGCGCTACGCCGACTTCAAGACCGTCACGCGCAGCCACACCGCCGATCCGGCCACCCGCCAGCCGTCCGAGTTCGCCGCGCGCGCGGTCGCGCTGCTCGAGCGCACCGAGGCCGCGCGCCGCCCGGTACGGCTGCTCGGCGTGGGCGCGCACGACCTCTCGGGCGCCGAGGTTCCGCACCCCGAGCAGCTACGCCTGGAGTAGCATTCACACCATTCCATGAGGGGGAGACGAACATGATTGGTGGAGGAGAACCCGCACCGGCTCCCGCAGCAAAAGCGCCGGCCGCGCCGCCGGTCGATCCGGTCGAAGAACTGGCCAAGCAGATCTTCTTTTTTGTAAACGGCGTATTGCTGAGCGCGGACGATACGGGAATCATGTGTAGTGAAGCACGTGAGAAATTCATCGCCGCACCTGTGAATATTCACCGACGCAGTGCACAAAGGAGTTTGCTTAATGTCCGGAAACGATCCCGACGGCGCACGCCTTCCGATCAAACTCGATACCACTTCGAACGGCGAGTTTGCACCCATTCCGCTGTCACGATCGAACCGTCGCGCCAATCACTTAGCGCACGAGGCGGCGGACGAGAACGCGAAGCGCTCAGGAAAGACGCGTAGGGATTTCCTGACAAGCGCGTGCAGCGCAGCAAGCACGCTGCTTGCGTTCAACGCCGCGAACGCGGCGGCGGGCAAGACCGGCGGGTTCTTCGAGTTGCCGAAGGAAGCGGCGCTCGATCAGGTCGCGGCGCGCTCCAGGCTCGACGCCGAGGAGTTCATCTTCGACGTGCAGGGGCACTACGTGAACCCGGAAGGCGCGTGGCTGAAGCACGTGCCAGCGGGCGCGCGGCCGTTGAGCCAGATGCCGAAGGCGCGCTGCGCCGCCGGCAGTTCGGGCTAGCGCGGCTACTTGCGCTGCCTCGGGCCCGAGGAGTTCGTGAAGGACGTGTTCCTCGATTCCGACACCGACTTGATGGTGCTCTCCTTCGTGCCCTCGCGGCCGGACGCCGAGCCGCTGACGATCGAGGAGGCCGACGCGGTGCGCCGGATCGTCGATCGCATGGAAGGCACGCATCGGCTGTTGCTGCACGGACGCGTCAACCCGAACCAGCCGCGCTACCTCGAGTCGATGGACGAGCTGGCCGAGAAGTGGAAGGTCTACGCCTGGAAGACCTATACGCAGTTCGGGCCGGGCGGAAAGGGCTTCTTCCTGCACGAGGAGCCGGGACTGCGCATGATCGAGCGCGCGCGCAAGCTCGGCGTCAAGATCATCGCCGTGCACAAGGGGCTCCCCTTCGGCCCGCAGTCCTACGAGCACAGCCAGTGCAGCGACATCGGCATCGTCGCGAAGCAGTTCCCGGATGTCGCTTTCATGATCTACCACTCCGGCTACGTCGCCGGCCGGCCCGAGAGGGCGTTTTCAGGCGAGGGCTCGGGAGATGGAATCGACACGCTCGTGAAGTCGCTCGTTGAGAACGACATCAAGCCCAACAGCAACGTCTTCGCCGAGCTCGGCAGCACCTGGCGCTTCCTGATGCGCGACCCGGACAGCGCCGCGCACGCGCTCGGCAAGCTCTTCAAGCACTGCGGCGAGGACAACGTGCTCTGGGGCACCGACTCGATCTGGTACGGCTCGCCGCAGGACCAGATCCAGGCTTTCCGGGCCTTCCAGATCTCCCCCGAGTTGCGCTCGGCGCACGGCTACCCGGAGATCACCGCGGCGCTACGCGCCAAGGTGTTCGGGCTGAACGCCTGCAAGCCCTACGGCATCACGATGGACGAGGCGAAGAAGCGCATGCGGCGCGACAACGTCGCGCGCGAGAAAGCGAACTACCTGGAGAGGGCCGACCCCCACTTCCTCACCTACGGGCCGAAGACCCGCCGGGAGTTCCTCAACCTGCTCGGCTGGGGCGGCGCCGCTTAGCGGTCACCACTCGCCACGACGAAACAGAAGCGCTGGCCGCCCTTCCAGGCGTGCACCACGCGCTCGCCGGTGGCCGGCGCGCAGGCCGCGGCGCGCGAGCCGCCCGGCTGCTCGGCCGGCGTACTGCAGGCGCTGACGAGCAAGGCGGCGAGTGCGACAGGCAGGACGCGGTGGAGCATGGCCTACGCTAATCGGGATTCACTGCCGCCCGGTAGCGCATAAGTCTCGTTTCGAAATCGAGAGCGCGTCGGGGTGCAACGACAGCCGTCCCCTGCGGTAGTCTCGGCGTTGCGATGAAGCCGATTTTCTACGGCTGGCGCATGGTCGCCGCCGGCTGCGCGATGCAGTTCGTGCAATCGTGCCTTCTCCTGCAGGCCTTCGGGGCGTACGTCGCGGCGCTGCGCGACGACCGCGAGTGGTCGAAGACCGAGCTCGCCGGCGCCGCTGCGCTGCACCAGATGGAGGCCGCGCTCCTCGGCCCGGTCCTCGGCTGGTTCCTCGACCGCTTCGGGCCGCGCGGCGTCATCCGCACCGGCGTCTTCATCATGGGCTTCGGCTTCATGGCGCTCAGCTTCGTCGACGGCCTGATTGCCTTCTATTGCGTGTTCCTCGTGGTCGCCACCGGCTCGAGCCTGATGGGGTTCTTCCCGCTCAACGTCGCCCTCATCCACTGGTTCGAGAAGAAGCGCGCGCGCGCCCTTTCCTCGATGCAGGTCGGCATGGCCCTCGGCGGGCTGGCGGTGCCCCTCATCGCCTTCTCGCTCGCCAGCTACGGCTGGCGCGCGACCGCGTTCGCCTCCGGCGTGATCGTGATCGCGCTCGGCTACCCGCTCTCTCGGGTCATCCGCAACAAGCCTTCCGAGTATGGGGAAGTGGTGGACGGGATCAGGGAAAAAGCTGCGGAAGAGAAAAGCGTTGAAAGCGAAATGCCCAGACCCCCGACGCGGGACTTCACCGCTCGCGAGGCGCTGCGCACCTCGGCCTTCTGGCTGATCTCGCTCGGCCACGGCTTCTCGCTCCTGGTCGTCACCGCGGTCAACGTGCACGCGATCACGCACATGAAGGAAGGGCTCGGCTACTCGATCGAAGCGGCCGCCCTCGTCATCACGCTGATGACAGTCTTCCAGCTCGGCGGCATCGCCACCGGCTGGTGGATCGGCGACCGCTACTCCAAGCGCATGCTGTCGGCGGCGTGCATGTTCGGGCACATGGCGGGGCTGCTCTGCCTCACCTGGGCGACCGGCTGGGGCTGGCTGGTCGGGTTCGCGGCGCTGCACGGCTACGCCTGGGGCCTGCGCGGGCCGTTCATGCAGGCGATCCGCGCCGACTACTTCGGCACCAGCGCGATTGGCATGATCCTCGGCCTGTCGTTCCTGATCATCGTCGTCGGGCAGATCGGCGGCCCGCTCATCGCCGGGCTGCTCGCCGACGCCACGGGAACCTACCGCACGGGCTTCACCATCATCGCCGTGCTGGCAGGCCTCGGGTCGGTATTTTTTCTCCTCGCAAGAAAACCCGAAAAACCAAGAGCCTAGCCGTCACGGCTGATCGGCTCGACGCGCCCCTTCAGCACTTTCACCCGGTCGCCGCGCTTCCAGTGCGGTGCGCGGCCGTCGCGCAGCAGGCACACGCTGCCGTCCTCGAAGCGGACCGCGGTCTCATAAGTGCGCGGCAGCGCGACGAGGCGCGGCGCGCCGCCGCCCAGCGCAGCGATCAGGATGACGATGCTCTCGGACTGGTCGCCGTTCAGCGGCTGCGCGCCCGCGCCCGCCTGCTCGAGCTCGCGCACCTCCTCGACCACGCCGCAGATGCGGCAGGCCTCGACGGAGTAGGTGCGCACCGGTTCCGGCGCAGGCGCTCTCAAGGCGATCTCCAGCCAGCCGGCGATTCCCGCGAGCGTGGCGATGAACACGAGCGCGATCAGCGCCGCCAGCGCGATCGGAATACGGTTGCTGAATTCGTCCCCGCCGCTCCCCATGCCGCTGCTCCTTCCGCGAAAGAGCACGCTAACGCCGCGGGCCGCGGGGACGCGATGGACTATTTCACAATCTCTGACACGGCCCTCCGTCTGGGGAAGGCGACAAGTCAGCGCGCACTGGCGCGCCAGGATGCTTATGCCAGCCGGAAAATCTTCAGGCGCGCGACCTGCTTGCTCGCGAGCGCGCCGCTCTGGTAGTCGCGGATCGCCTGCTCGATCTCCTCGCGCGTGTTCATCACGAACGGGCCGTACTGCACGATCGGCTCGCCAATCGGCTTGCCCGCGAGCGCGAGCACGCGCGCGTCCTCCTCGCCCGCCTCAATGCGGATCGACTCGCCGTCGCTCAGCAACGCCGCGGTCCTGTTGGCCAGGGGTTCCTTCTTGTCACCCACGAAGGAAGATCCTTCGTATTGATAAAGGAAGGCGTTGTGCCCTGCCGGTAGCGGCAGCTCCACGCTCGCTTTCGGCGGCAGGACCACGTCGTAGAAGCACGGGTCGGTGCTCAGGCCGTGAATCGGGCCGGTCGTGTCCCGGAACTTGCCGGCGATGATTTTCACTTTCACCTTGTTCTCGAGCTCTACCACGGGAATCTCCCTGGCGGAAATGTCCCGGTAGGCGGCAGGCTTCATCTTTTCCTTCGCCGGCAGATTGAGCCACAGCTGGAAGCCGCGCATGCGGCCCTCGGTCTGCTGCGGCATCTCGGAATGCACGATGCCGCGCGCGGCGCTCATCCACTGCACGTCGCCGGGCCCGAGGTCGCCCGTGTTGCCGCCAGAGTCCTTGTGCTGCATATGGCCATCCAGCATGTAGGTCACGGTCTCGAAGCCGCGGTGCGGGTGCGAGGGGAAGCCCGCCAGGTAGTCGTTCGGATCGTCCGAGTAGAACTCGTCCAGCATCAGGAACGGGTCGTGGCGCAGCATCTGGCTCGAGCCCAGGCTGCGGCGCAGCTTCACGCCCGCGCCGTCCGAAGTCGGAATCGAGGGGATCGCTCTATGCAGGGAACGTTGGCTCATGGTCCTCGCCAGATGGGGGCGGCGTGCCCTGGAAACAAGCCTACGCCCCTTCTACGAAAATCACTTTCCCGTTCGACGCTTTCAGCCGGATGGCGAGCGCTTTCTGGTACTCGGGCGAGTTGTAGAAGGTCTTCAGTTTCTCCATCGACGGGAATTTCAGGATCACGAGGCGCTTCGGCGCCCAGCCGCCCTCGGCTGGCTCGACCTTGCCGCCGCGCGCAAGGAACCTGCCGCCGTACTTCTCCACCGCGGCACCGGCCATCGGCCGGTAGCCCTCATAGGTCCTGGGATCGGTGATCTCGATGTCGGCGATGATGTACGCGGCCATGCGTCCTCAGTCGATTTTCGCGCCGGAGCGCTTCACCACATCGGCCCACTTCGGCGTCTCGCGCCGCACGCGCGCGAGGAACTCCTCCGGGCCGCCGCCGTCGGGCTCGGTGTCGAGCTGCTTGTAGCGCTCCGCTACGGCAGGCGCGGCCAATGCCTTTCTGATTTCCTGAACCAGCCGATTCGTGATTTCACGGGGAAGGTTCGCGGGCGCGATCACGCCCCCCCACGCATCGGTTTCATACCCTGGGACGGTGTCCGCGATCGTCGGGATGTCCGGGAACTGCGCGGCGCGCTTCGGCGCCGAGACGCCGAGGCCACGCACCCGGCCCGCCTTCACGTGCGGCCCGATCGAGGGCACGTTGTCGAACATCACCTGGATGTTCCCAGACATCAGGTCGTTGATCGCCTGCGCGCTGCCCTTGTAGGGCACGTGCACGATGTCGATGCCGGTCATCGCCTTGAACAGCTCCCCGCCCAGGTGCCCGGTGGTGCCGTTGCCCGCCGAGCCGTTGGTGAGCTTGCCGGGGTTTTTCTTCGCGTACTCGATCAGCTCCTTCACGCTTTTCACCGGCAGGCTGTTGCTCACTGCGAGCATGTTGAACACCACCACGCAGTTCGATACCAGCGTGAGGTCCTTCTCTACGTCGTAGGGCACCTTGGCGAGCAGCGACTTGTTGATCGCGAGCGACACGATGTTGCCGTAGCCGATGGTGTAGCCGTCGGGCGCCGCGCGCACGATGTCCATGGTGCCGGTGACGAACGAGGCCCCGGGCTTGTTCTCCACCACGATCGGCACGTTCATCTGCACCGACATCTGCTGCGCGAGCACGCGCATCAGGATGTCGACCGAGCCGCCCGCCGCCGAGGGCAGGATCATGCGGATCGGCTTGTCGGGATAGGCAGCGCCGGCCGCGGTGGCGCAGAGCGCGATGACGAGGGCAAAGAGGAGGCGCATGGTCAGAGAGGCTTGTAGCCGAGTGAGAGGAGAAATTCTCGCACGAGCGGGTGCCAGAGCTGCGGCGCGCGCGAGAACATGCGGTGGCCGTCCTCGCCGACCGGCCGCAGCATCACCAGCTCGCCCCTGCCGCCTGCGGCCGTGAACGCCTCGAACCACTGCCGCGGCACGAGCATGGCCGAAGCATAAACGAGCACTAGTTCCTGTGGACAGCGGGACAAGAGGGCAAGAATCAAAGCGGGTTCGCCCTACCAAGGAGAAACAATGCTTACCCGCAAACTGCTCGCTGCCGCCCTCCTCGCCCTTGCCGGCTGCGCGACGACGGCTGACTACACAACGGTTCGCAGGGAACAGTTCCGCAACGACGAAGGCAAGGTCGTCGGCCATCGCGAGCTCTTGCGCAACAAGGCGACCGGCGAGCTCGTCCACAAGGTCGAGCTCTAGGAGACGCTCCTCGATTCCGAAGGCAAGGTCATCGGCTACGAGCAGCGCACGAAGACCGGCGCCGTCGCCTATGACGCCGACGGCCGCCCGATCGGCACGCGCATCGTCGACCTGAGGAGCCGGGGCACCAACCCGGCCAGCCGCGGCGTCGTCTTCATGTACTAGCAGAAAAAGAAAAGGCCCGGGAGGTCTTTGGCCGCCCGGGCCCACGCGCCCGGTTCCAGGAGGAGGGAGAGGAGGAACCGAAACGCGCCCTCAGGCTACGCAGGCGCGCGGCGCCGGGCTGTGAAGAATTCACGCTCTCGGCAGGGAATCTGACCGGCGGGCGTTTCGCAGCGACGAACGGAGCCGCTGTTTCGCCATCTAGGCCTTCGTCGCCTCGCCGGCCAGCTCGACACGGTCGCGGTCGCGGCGCCGGTGCGCGCGCTGGTGGAGGCTTACCCGACCCTGAAGGCCGACGCGAACTTCCTCAAGCTGCAGAAGGCGCTCGCCGACACCGAGGACCGCATCGCGCTCGCGCGCGGCTTCTTCAACGAGATCGCCGCATTCTGGAACGCGCGCATCGAGAGCTTCCCGGCGATCGTCGTCGCCGCGCTCACCGGCATGCGCAAGCGCCCGCTGATGGAGGCCGCCGGCTTCGAGAGAAAGCCGGTCGAGGTCAGGCTGGGCGCCTAGAGCTTGATGCCCTCGTCGGCGACCACGCGCTGCACCGCGGGGCGCTTGAGCATCCGTTCCTTGGCCGCGGTGTAGTTCTTCAGCTCCGCCGCCGGCTCACCGCGGCGGTGGTGCCAGAAGTAGAAGATGAACGCGTAGGGATCGAGCACCGAGTACTCGCCCGCGAGCCATTCCTTACCGGCGTACATCGCGTCGATCTGCTTCATGTACTCGCCGTAGCTCTGCTTGCCCTTCGCCTGGATGCCCGGGAAGGCGGCCTTCTCGTCGGTGTAGCGCTCGGTGCGGCCGATGTGTCCGTTCGCCGGGTGCACCGTCGCGGCGAAAAAGCCGATGATCGAGAGCGCCCTCGCCTCCTTCACCGGGTCCTTGGGCCACAGGCCGAAGCGCTTGCCGAGGTAAGGCAGGATCGCCGTGTTCTCCGTGAGCGGCGAGCCGTCATCGAGCAGCAGCGCCGGCACGCGCCCCATCGGGTGGATCTTCATGTGCTCGGGCGTGCGCTGCTCGCCCTTGGCGAGGTCCACCTTCCGCGGCGTGTACTTCTCGCCGCTTTCCTCGAGCACGATGTGGGGCGCCATCGAGCAGGCGCCGGGGGCGTAGAAGAGCGTCAGCATGGAGATCCTCCTAGGGAATCGAGCGCCGGATTCTAAACCGCGCCGACCCTCAACGGTCGGTGGCGCAAAGCGTTCAGCGAACCATGAATTCGCCGGCACGGCACATCGATTCCCGCATCCTGTTCGTCCGCGGCCAGAAAGTGATGCTCGACGCAGACCTCGCGGCGCTCTACGGCATCTCCACCAAGTCCCTGTTCCAATCTATAAGGCGCAACCTCAAGCGCTTTCCGCCGGATTTCATGTTTTCCCTGTCCGAACAGGAAGTTGCGGATTTGAGGTCACAAATTGTGACCTCAAACGTTCTTCCTCTCGCTCAATAGCCCTCGCGCGCCGGTTCTCTAGTTCGGCTGAACACCCGCTGCCTTCAGCACCCGGTCCCAGCGCGCCATCTCGCTGCGGATATGTGCATCCGCCTGCGCGGGGCCCGCGCCGATCGCCTGCTAACCCGCCGTGGCAAGGCGCTCGAGCACCTTCTCGTTCTTCAGCGCCTTCCGCATTTCCGCGTTCAGGCGCTCGACGATGTCCTTAGGCGTCTTCGCCGGCGCGACCAGCACGTACCAGCCGCTCACCGCGAAGTCCTTGATGCCGCTCTCGCCCATCGTCGGCACATCCGGCATCTGCGACGCGCGCTTCTCCGCGGCGATCGCGAGCGCTTTCATGCGGCCCTGCTTGACGAACGGCGTCGCGATCGAGATGACCGACCACATGTAGGGAACGTGGCCCGCCACGACGTCCGCGGCGGCCGGGCCGCTGCCCTTGTACGGGATGAACTCGATCGCTTTCAGGTTCGTCGCCTGCTTGAACAGCTCGCCCGCCAGAAACACCGCGCTACCTGGGTCGGTCGCGTAGGAGACTTTGCCTTTCGCCACGTTCTCGCGCGCCCAGGCGAGGAACTCGGCGAGCGTCTTCGCCGGGTTCGAGGGATGCGTCACCAGCACCGTCGGCTCGTGCGCGACCAGCGTGATGTGCACAAAATCGCGCAGCGTGTCGTACGGCAGCGTCTTGTTCAGCGTCGGATTCGTCGCGTGACTCACTTACACCATGCCGATCGTGTACCCGTCCGGCACAGCCCTCGACATCTCGCCGGTGCCGATCACTCCGCCGGCCCCACCCTTGTTCTCGATCAGCACCGTCTGGCCCAGTCCTTCCTGGAACGCCGGCGTCACGCTGCGCGTCATTATGTCCGTGCCCCCGCCGGGAGCGGCGGGGACGATGAGCCGGATCGGTTTGTTCGGATATTGCGCCCGGGCTTGAGCCGCGACGGCGACGGAAACAACCACGAACAAAGCGTGAGCAATGAATTTCGTCATCCTGATCTCCCTTGTGCTACCACTCGCGCCAACCGGCGTGTAGCGGAAAGTACAGGCCCGGACTGGAATCGCCTAGGGCGGCACAGTAAGCATCGAGCTGCGCCGCGTACCGCCTCTGCTGCTCGTCCAGGAATCCCTCGACGTTTCCGCCCTCGTGCCAGCTCGTCTTGTAGTCGATGACCCATCTCCGTCCGCTTCGGTCCCGGAGCAGGCGGTCGATGATGAAACTGCGACTTGCGGTCCGCAAGCGATATTCGGATTTCGACTCGGGCTGTGGGCCGAGGATCCACCTTCCCCGTTCGTCTGCGATCGAATTCTTGACCGCCGTAACCACCAACTCCGCCGCAGGCCCGGGATCCTGGACGCCGCGGCGCTTGAGGTCAGCGAGGAAGTGCGGGCGGAGGGATTCGACGCGCTTCGCGTCCCAGCCTTTCAGCTCGTCTTCGGCGATGCGCTGCAGCCAGTGGTGGACGACGGTGCCGACGTGGCGAGCGGTCTCGCCGGCCCAGGAGAATTCAATGGGCTCTTCGTCCCTGCCCTCGGGCGGGGCGTCCCACTTCACGGGCGCGGGCGGCGCGGGGAGCGCGTAGTCGGCGGGGAGGCGCCGGAGGGGGAAGGGCTCGAGGCCTGAGGCGGGCGCGGCGGGGGTGGCGGCGCGGGTGATGGGGACATCGAGCGGCCAGAGCTTGGCGAGGAGCGAGCGCTTGTTGGGCGTGCGCGGGTCGCCGTGGTCGTCGAACTTGACGCAGCCGAGCAGGTGCAGGCGCTGCTTGGCGCGCGTGGCGGCGACGTAGAGGAGCCGCCCGGCCTCGAGGTCGTCCGAGTCGCGCTCGAGGCGCGCGAGGTAGTCGTAGGCGAGGTTCTGTTCGGCGCCGGCTTCCTTGATCGGCGCGAAGATGAATTTCCCGGTCGGGCGCTGCTTCCACTGGAAGAGCGGCGGGTCGCTCGCGCGCGGCACGCGGTCGAGGCCGGGGACGATGACGGTGTCGAATTCGAGGCCCTTCGCCTTGTGGATAGTCATGACCTGGAGGCGCTCCGGGGCTTCGAGGTCGGGCAGCGCGTAGAGCTTCGTCAGCGCGGTGGCGAGCGCGCCGGTGTCGACGGCGCCCGCCTCGTCCAGGCGCTCGAGCTCGTCCAGGTAGATCTCGGCGTCTTCCAGCTCGGTCGCGCTCTCGACGCAGGCCGGGCCGCCGAGCGCGAGCCAGACCGATTCGACCCGCCCGCGCAGCGTGCCGCGCAGGTGGTGCTGCCCGATCGCCTGCCCGAGCGGTTCCCAGAGGCGCTGCGCGCGCTTGCGGCCGTCCTCGGAGAGCTTGCAGAGGACGAGGTCGTCGTCGAGGGATTCCCAGATCGTCCTGTTCCTGTCTTCGGCGAGGAGCAGCAGGTCTGAAAGCAGAAGCCCGCACCAGGGCGCGCGCAGGACAGCCAGCCAGGCGATGCGGTCGCCCGGGTGCAGGAGCGCGCGCGTGAGGGCGTAGAGGTCCTGCACCACCTGCTTCTCGCCCAGGAGCTCGATCTCGATCGCCTGGAAGCGCAGGCCCGCCGCCTTCAGCGCCGGCACGACCGCGTCCAGGTGCGCGCGGTTGCGTACGAGGATGGCACAGGACCCCGAAGCGCTTTTCACGAGATCCACGACGTGAAGGGCTTCTGAAGATTGAGAATCGAAAAGAGCGAAAACGGCAGCGTCGCCGGGAAGGGCCGGATGCGAGGCGGTGGAAGGCGAATACGGCACCGCGCCCGAGGCTTCGTCCTCGCGCCCGGGGAAGACCTTCGGGAACGAGGCGTTGAAAAATGAAACCAGGCCCTCCTGCGAGCGGAAGTTAGTGCTGAGCGTGACCGGATCGAGCCTGACGCTGCCCAGTCCCTCGCGGCGCGCGCGCAGGAACAGCGCCACTTCCGCCTCGCGGAAGCGGTAGATCGACTGCATCGGGTCGCCCACGAGGAAGAGCGTGCGGCCGTCGTCAGGCTGCCAGCCGGCGGTGAGGAGCTTGAGCAGGTCCCACTGGGAGATGGAGGTGTCCTGGAATTCGTCAACGAGCACATGATTTATTTTTTTATCCAGGGACAAAAGCAGGTTCGTGGGGTCGTCCGTCGCGCCGAGCGCGCGCACCGCGCCCTGCAGCACCTCGGTGAAGTCGGCGATGCCGCGCGCGGCGAAGAGCGCCTTCAGCTCGGCCGCGGCGAGCGGCAGAAGCTCGAGGATCGCCTCGAGCGCCTCCCACTGCGCGGGCTCGTACGTGGCGGGCGGCATGCGGCGCAGCGCGATGAGGGTGCGGCGCAAAGGCTCGTTGGCCGAGAGCGAGGGATAGAGAGGGTGCTTCTTGCTCCAGCTTCCGTTCTTGTTCAAAACATCTTCTGCAAAATCGAGAGAGGCGCGCGAGTCGAGCGCTCTCGCCTTCTCCAGGAGGTTTTCCCGTTCAAAAGCCAGGGCGCTTTCGATCTCCGCCCGGCTCGGCGGGTTGCCGGTGCGGCGCAGCCACTGGTCGCGCTTGGCGAGCATGCTCGCGAGCAGCCGCGCGCTCGCCTCGACGTCGTTATCGAGGTGCGTGAGGAGCTTTGCGACGGAAGGGTTTTCGACCCGGGAAAGTGTCTGGAAAGACGATTCGAGATAGAACTCGGAGGCGTCCTCGACCGTCTCGGGCTGCGCGCCGAGCTGCGCGAGCACCGGCGTCTGACGCGCGAGCCCGAGGCAAAAGGCGTCGATCGTCTCGATCCTCAGCCGGTGGGCAATGTCGGCGGCGTTGGGCAGCTCCTTGAGCACCCTCTTGCGCATCTCTGCGGCGGCCTTCTTCGTGAAGGTGATCGCGAGGACTTCTTCGGGCTTGGACCTTGAGAGTAAGAGCAAAAAACGCTTGACGAGCAGGTCGGTCTTGCCCGAGCCCGCCGGCGCCTGGACGATGAATGAGCGCGAAGGGTCGAGCGCTCGCTCGCGCGCCGACTGGTCGGCGACTACGGGCTTACCCATGGTCGCCAACCTTTAACAGTTTGTTGAAGAGCGACGGTTTTTCATGACTTCAGCGCGGCCGATCGAGCTGATGGACCCTGTCGAGGGTCGGTCACGCCTCGATTTGACCCCCG
>Ga0233425_10001819_pt1 | contig 45147 bp, 53 predicted proteins | sample Watercolumn_Towu_2_FD_181712 | JGI IMG/M metagenome (GOLD analysis project Ga0233425, IMG submission 181712) | Freshwater microbial communities from Lake Towuti, South Sulawesi, Indonesia - Watercolumn_Towuti2014_140_MG | ecosystem: Environmental > Aquatic > Freshwater > Lake | place...
CCGGCGGCCAGGATGGCGACGCGCCACCACGGCAGGCGGTGGTAGTCCGGGTCCGGGGTGACGAATGTCGGCCCGTCGTTGGCGGCCTCGGTGGTCAGCAGCCGGAGCAGTTCGGGCTTGTTCGATCGAATGGCGTCTCGATCGGAATCGGTCAGCCTGCCCTCGACGATCACGCGGTCGCCTTCGGCGTGCAGCCGGCAACCCCGCCGGAGCAGGTCGTCAAGGACTGTTGCGGCGTCCATCAAAAAACCTCCCGGCGTTGTTGTTCGTTCGACGGCCGCGAACTTGGCGAAACAGGCGAAGTTGGCCTGTTGGCGCGGGTTTCGGGGACATCGGCCGCTTGCGAAGTTGGCGAATCTGGCGAACTTGACGTGCCGCCCCTTCCAACTTCGCCAACTTCGCACACGCGCGAACTCGCTGGAGGCCGCGCCGCGCGGTCAGGTTCGCCAAGTTCGCCAAGTTCGCTGACCTCGCTCAGTTCATAAAATTTCGCGCACTTGCCGTTTTCTCCGCGCGGGCCTTCGACCACCTTTATTAGCGGCGGGGAATCCATGAGTAGCGAATCGATCGCTTCGTCGAGGTGCGATGCAGGCAGATGCCCGGCAAAACACTTCCGCGACAGGTCGGCGCGGCCAGTTCGCCCGTGCTGGCGCAGGTAGTCGAGAATCTTCGCCGCCGCCTCGGACGACTCGCGCGCCGCCTCCTCACCGGCCGCGTCGTTGAAGATGAACCGTACCGATTCGCGGTAGTAGCGCGCCCAGGCAAGCGCCGCATGCAGATGTTCGATGCCGATCGCTTCGGTCCGGTCGGTCAGCGCAAAGAGCATCGCCAGCCGCAAAGCAATCGGCGCACGGCGCTCCAGAATGGCGGCGACGCGCTCGCCGTCCGTGGTAATCGCCAGCTCGTTGCGGTATGTCTTTTCGTACCGCTCGCGCGCATCAGCGGACAACTGCATCCGCATGTTGTTTGAGGTACCGGGATAACCACCAAGCGCGAAACGGATCACGGCGGCGGTGTGCTCTGCCAGACTATCAACAACGGCGGGCGGTGTCGGCTCCGGGAAGGGAACGAGGCGCTCCCGTTCCGCCCAGAAGATCAAAAATCGGTTCGCGAAACCGTTGGTCAATTCGCGCGACTCGATCAGGCTCAACAACTCGGATGGCGTGATCGCGGCCGACAGTGCGATGTGCGGATCGGTCGCCCATACTCGTGCCGACTTCGTTGCGGGCCGGATGCCGATCCCGTCCCAGGCATCACGCAACGCGGATGACAAAGTGTTGCCGTCACGCTTTGACTGGTGCAGAACGTTGGCAAACTCAGACTCGATGATCCAAAGCCGCTTGTCGCGAATCGCGGGCACATCCTCCTTGCCGCTCTTGTAACCGTCGTGAATCAGCAACGCAAGGCCCTCCCGTGACGACAGGCCGCCGTGATGGTGTCCACCACAGAATGGATCGCCGATGTTGCCGTTATTTAGCCGATCGCGCTCATCGATGGCCGACCGGATGCGCCGCACCAGCGACATCGCATCGCCCTTGCGTCCTCTCGACGTTCTGCCGACGTGCAGGGAAAAAAGGCGGGGGTGGTGCCTCGTGTTGCCAACATCGAGATAGGCATTGCGCCCAACGGCGGCTGAAAGAAAGGTTAGAAAGCCGGCGGCAACAGCGTACTGGTTCGCCTCGGTAGTCGCTGCCGCCGCCCGCGCTACGTCGCCAGCAAGGCCGTAAAGCATGTCCCTCGTTGGCACTGGCGCATTGCGGTGGAGGTCCGCAGAATCGCCGGCGGTGGCGGCAGCGCTGGACGTCTGTTCAGTGTCACACCACGGCGCGACGCGGGCCGCGATGGCGTCCACGCGGGCCTGTTCCCTTAGCGTCTCGTTCAAGAGGCTCATGCGCGCAGCTCCCAGACTCGATGGATTCGGCCCGCAATCTCGATGAGTAGCCCAACATCCTCTGCGGTCATCGCCGTGCCCGCCGCAACGTTGCCGGCGGCCACCGCTACAGTCAGGGCGTCGCGGGCGAGCAAGACGATAACTTCACGAGCGTTCAGCTCGCAGCGCATCCGCGCCTGCCGGTGCCCGTCGCGCGTCGTCACGTCGCCGGATGCGCCGGGTCGCGGCGGGAATAGATCGCGCAAATCAAGCCCGACGGCGTCAACAATCTCGGCCGCCCCGCAGCCCGCAAAACAGTGGACAAGTACCCGGCCGTTGTCGCCCTCAGCGATGCTCAAACTTGGGCTGCTGTCCTCGTGTGCCGGACAGCGGGCCACCCACCGCCCGCGGCCGGTACTGTGGGCGCCATCGAGGCGCGACAGCAACGCTTCGACGGGCGCGGTGCTCATGGAGCGCGCCCCCGTTCGATGGCGAAACGCGCGAGCCAGCTTTCGAGGTCGGTGATCCTGTATCGGATCATCCGGCCGATTTTGAGGAACGGTGGTCCAGGTGCGTGGCCCGGGCGGTCCCCAAACAGGCGAGATTGACGAAGGAAGGAACGCGACACGCTCAAAAATCGTGCCGCCTCGATCTCGTTAAGTGCGCCAGCACTGTGCGGAACTTGCATGTCCTGTCCCTCTAATTCACGGCGGTTCATCGCTGCACCCGAGCAGACAAGAAACCCGCCGGCTGAGCAATAGCAAAACTGCAAAGCAGCGGGACTGGCTGGCCTGGCCAGTCCCGGAGTGGTACTGGCTGGCCTGGCCAGTCCCGCTCGGTAGGTCGCTGGGGGGGGGTGAGAGCTACTTCGAGGGCTGCTTCGAGAGTGATGCGAGGGCCACAGCCTTCACGCCCTTGATGTTCTTGGCGATGCTGTTGGTTGCGTAGTATATCGGCCTTCCAGCGGCACCGCCGCCGCTCTTGATGCCGCTTTGAGAGGCGCGGATTTCCGCTGCGACCTGGTCTTTCGTCCAGGTCGGGTTGTCCTTCCAGATTTTGAGAGCATTGGCGCGTTGTTGCTCTTTCTTCGTGCCCGCCCGAATGCTCCGGTTGTTGTTGGCCTCGACCCTGCCCTTTCTCAGCGTCGCGTGCCGCGCTTCAATGGCTTGCTTGTTCTTATCAACGGCCTGGTGCATGAGCGCAGTCGCCTTCTTCTTGCTCTCCAGCGCGATCAGCAACGCACCTTTCAGCGCGGCCCTGCCGTGCTCGTTGGCCGGCCGGGGAAAGAGGGTTGTGAGAATGTTCCTGCTCGCGGCGTTGTTGGCGACCTCCGACAGCGCCACCTCGCGTAGCACCGTGACAGCAAGGGCGTAGTGGTGGCGCACATGCTTCGATTCCAGCTTCGGGTACTTCTCCTTGTACAAACGTTGCAGCAGGTCGATTGGATCGGAGACTAGCAGGCCGGCGAACTTCCAAGGCTGCTTGCCCGGGTCTGCCTCCGCATCCTCACGCCGTGGTCTTTCCCCGTGTTCCAGCGCCCAGGCGTACATGACCGCCTCCAGCCGTTCCCATTCCATGCGCGCCACGTCCTCAGGCCAACCCTTCAATTGTTCGCGCGCCACGACCACAGGATAGGCGAGATCCGTATCCCACAGCACGCCCTCGGTCCAGTTCTCGCTGATACTGGGGGCGTACGGTCGCCAGTCGCCCGTCCGCGCACTTTCCACCAAGCCGCGAGCTTTCGGGCGGCGCTTGCCTTGCTTTGTGCGTTTCTTCTTCACGTGTACCTCCACGCGCTCAGTAGGACGCCGCGCCAGCCCGGTGAGGTATCGGGGTTTTCGGGAGCTACCCTAGACGCGGCAATTCGGGATACTCGATCAGGCCGCCGCCCGAGTCTTGGCGTGCGTCTTCCTCGCGCCGTCTTTCTTCACCAGCCGCACCGTTGCCTGCGTGCCCGTGGCGGCCGCATACCGGATAAGCGTCCGCATGCTCGGCAACTGGGCGCCGCTTTCCATGCGCGCCACCGCCGATTGCGTGGTCCCCATGCGTTCGGCGAGGTCGGTTTGCGAAAGCCCGGCGGTTGTCCTCGCGCGGATCAATTCGCGGGCAAGCGCGAATTCCGGGGCCAGTTCCGCGTAGGCGGCCCGGACTTCGCGATCCGCGACTAGCTTCTTCTGCAGGGCGTCCACCTTTTTCACGTCTTCACCTCTTTCAATCGTTCCAGCGCCAGGTCAATGGGCAGTTCGGCCTCGACCTTGGCATTCAGGATTGCAACCGTCCAGGTCATTATAGCAATAATGCTATGATACGCCACGCCCGGTAGACGCGGTTTGCGGAATGCTCATGATCGGCCGGCAAGTCGGGCCACAGCCTCCGCCTTGTGCGCCGGGGCAAGGTGGGCGTAGCGCAGCGTCATCTTGATGTCGGCGTGGCCCAGCAGTTCCCGGACCGTGTTCAGATCGACGCCGGCCATGACCAGCTTGGAGGCGAAGGAATGCCGCAAATCGTGAAACCGGAAACGCTTCACCTTCGCGGTCTTCGCCAGATTCTCCCAGGCGGTTTGCACGTTGTTCATCGGGCCGCCGTTGCCCGCCGGGAATACCAGCCCTTCCCCGTTGCCCTGAGTCTTCCAGCGCCGCAATACGTCCAGGGCCTCGTCGTTCATGGGGATGTGCCGGGTCTTCCTGCTCTTCGCGGTCCTGCCCTCCACCGTGACGATGCGCGTCTGAAAGTTCACGGCCTCCCACCGGAGGTTGAACAGCTCGCCGCGCCGCATGCCCGTATTGAGCGCCAGCAGCACCAGCGGTTTGAGGTAGTCGGCGAAGGCGGCGCCCCAAAGGTCGGGAAGCAGGTCATAGCCCCGTTCCTGCCGCCACTGATTCGCGCTCGCCCGCTCCGTCCGCATCCTGCGCTCGCGTTCATCCAGCGCTTCGCGCATGCGTTGCTCTTCCTCGCCGCTCAGGTAACGGATGTGCCCGAGGTCATCGATTTTCTCCTGCTTGACCTTGCCACGGGGCAGGGGATGAAAGCTCAGATAGTCCCATTCCACCGCCTTGGTCAGTACACCCTTCAATGCGGCCAGCTCCCGGTTGACGGTGGTGGAAACCTTGCCCGCTTTCTTTTGGTCGGTGCGCCACTTCTCGACCAGCCAGGGGGTGATGTCCGCCATGGACCGGGCGAGGAAGGCGGGGAAGGCGGTCCTGATCTTTCGCACCGTGTCGGTGGTCTTGCTTTGGTGCTCGGCGAACCATGGCGCGAATACGTCGTCCAGGAACACACCCAGGGTGCGCTGCTTGGCCAATTCTTCTTCGCGCCGACGCCGTTTCTTCTCGGCCTGCAAGTCCCGCCCGTGCACCACCTCGGCGGCCTTCTTCACGGCCACGTCGCGGGCCTGTTGCGGCGTAAGATTGCCACCGCCGCCAATCCTGAAGCGATTACGGCGGCCCCCGGGCGTCCGGTAGTCGAGGTAATAGGTCATCGCCCCGGAGGGCTGTACGCGCAGCAGAAAGCCCTTTAATTCGGTGTCGCGCACCTCGTAGGGGGACGCCATCGGGCGCAGTCCGTCCACGCTTCGAGCAGAGATTTTCAGCTTCATGTGCGGTACCATTTCCTAAGTCAGACAGCCCATATCGGCCGTAAGTCCGCCGTAAGTCCAATTGTAGAAAACAGCGGTATTTTGTCAATGAACGGCGGTGAACAAGCTACAAGCTATTATTGGTAAGGTTCTACAAGGAGTTAATGTTTTCTGACGGTATTTTGCGGTGCACCGATAGAGGGCCAGAAATGGCACTCATAATGCTGAGGTCGGTGGTTCGAGCCCACCCGTAGCCACCACCGGTAATCCTTCTAACCGCGGTAGAGGCCCACAGGTTGCGCTTCGTACTACATGAGGAGACTGAGATATGAGTGAATCCGATCCAACCTACGCGCTCGGTCGTTCGGACGCTGAACATCGACGCCTCACGGAGCAGGCCGAACACCTTCGGCCATTGACGGAGAGGTTGTTCCTTGCCGCTGGAATCAGACCCGGGATGCGCGTGCTGGACATCGGCAGCGGCGTGGGCGACGTTGCGTTGCTTGCTGCAAGTATCGTTGGACCTCAGGGCCAGGTGGTCGGTATCGATCTCGATTTGAATGCACTTGAAAAAGCAAAGGCCCGTGCCGAATTTCTTGGACTATCGAATGTCCGGTTCGTCCACGATGATATTCGCACCGCTAAGCTTCCGGACGATTTCGATGCTGCAGTCGGTCGCCTGGTCCTCATGTATTTCGCAGACCCCGCAGAAGCGTTACGGATTGTCGCCAAGCGAGTGCGGAGCGGCGGTCCGGTTGTATTCCATGAAATGATAATGGACCCGGGCCTTACATCTGTTGCGGCAAGTTATCCAAACGAGTCCCTTTGGACCACAATTGCAATGCTAATCGTCAAGACGTTCGGAGCTGCGGGTGTTCACGTTCAGATGGGCCGCCAGCTGCTCCAGATTTACTCGGCAGCCGGTCTCCCGGTCCCGTCGATGTCGATCGAAAGTTTTGCCGGTGGCGGGCCTGATTTCGCAGGCTACTCCTGGTTGGCAAATACCATGAGGAGTGTCGCTCCATTGGCCGAAAAATTTGGTTTGGCGAAAATCTCCGACCTTGGACTCGACACATTGGAAGTCCGATTGAAGGATGACGCTGTTGCCAAGACGCTGTTGGTGTCGTCGCCACCATTTGTTGGAGCCTTTGCCGTAAAACCATAAGACGTGAACGACACCAATCGTGCGCCATCGCGACTGATCTGGCGCAGGCGGAATTCCGGCGCGCGCGGGCGCCGGTGACCAGCGCCATGCGCGACGTATACGCCCGCTTTCACCCGACGGCGCGCGGGCAATCCGATTGCGCCGCTGTCATCGCCGCACTTGAACGGTTTTCCCGGAACGAAGGGTGACCATGACCGAACCACGATATGCAATTCACACCGGCACGCGCCGCTGGGGGATCATCGTTACCGCCTTCTACGCCGCCGTCGTCGTCGGCCTGCTGTGGCCCGGCATCGCCTGGATCGCGGGCGGCGCCCGGAGTAACACGCTGTACTCGGTCTGGGCAATGTGGGTCTGGGCGGCGATGCTGATCGGAGGCCAGGCCCTGCTGCTGTTCCTGGTGGTCGATACATCCTGGCGGCGGATACAGCCACGCCGACATGTCCTGCTCGCGGCCCTGGTCGTCGCCATGGCGGTGGCGTTGCTCACCTTCGCCGCGGTCTTTTCCATCGCCACCGCGTTCCTTGGCGACCGCGCGATTGAGGCGTCGTGGGCACCCTGGCACGACGATATCACCACGGTCGCATGGTGGTTGGGGCTGTGGCTGTTCTGGGGCATCGCCTTCTACTGCCACTACCGGAACAGCCCGGCCCGGATCGGGGCGGCGGTGGCCTTGTTGCTGAAAGGCAGCGTGCTGGAATTGCTGATCGCCGTGCCGGCACACGTGGCCGTCCGTCAGCGCGAGGAGTGTTCGGCGCCGGTGGTCAGCGGCTTCGGCATCGCCACCGGCATCGCCATCATGCTGGCCTGCTTCGGCCCGAGCGTTGTGCTGCTCTACAGGAAACGGTGCGCGCGTTACCGCAAGGCCGGCGGCGACCGGGCCGTGACGCCGGCCCGGGAATAATCAGGCGCGAAGCGAACGATTCAGGCGCCGCAGTTCGGCGCGGTGGCGCGACGACGCCGCCACGGCCGTCCAGACGAGCACCAGCGTCGTGAATCCGTAGGCGCCCCACACGTACGCCGCATATCCACCCATGGCCAGGAATTCTGTCATGCGGACCCCAGCATCGATTTCACCCAGCGGCTGCCCGATTCGCGTGTCAGCAGCTCGGCCCGCACCCGCACCAGGAGCACGCTGAAAAAATAGAGCTTGAAGGCGAGCGCCATCGCCAGTAGCGGGATCAGCATGTCGATATGGATCGAGGGCTTGTCGAACTTGGTCACCGTGGCGCCCTGATGCAGGGTGCTCCACCACTCCACCGAGTAGTGGATGATGGGAACATTCACGACGCCGACCAGTGCCAGCACCGCCACCGCGCGCCCGGCGACCGCCCGGTCTTCAATAGCGCCGTGCAGGCCGATGATGCCGAGGTAGAGAAAGAGCAGGATCAGTTCGGAGGTCAGCCGCGCGTCCCAGACCCACCATGTCCCCCACATCGGCTTGCCCCACAGTGACCCGGTGACGAGCGCGATCAGGGTGTAGGCGGCGCCGATGGGCGCCGCGGCGATCAGGACGACCTCGGCCATCTTCATCCGCCAGACGAGGGCAATCGCCCCGCACACGGCCATCAGCACATAAACGAACAGTGACATCCAGGCCGCCGGCACATGGACATAGATGATGCGGAAGCTGTCGCCCTGCTGGTAGTCGGTCGGTGCCAGCACCAAGCCGCCGTACAACCCGTAACCGAGCGCCAACGCGAACACCGCCCACAACCACGGCAGCAGCGTCTCGCTCAACCGGTAGAACGCCGGCGGCGACCCCAGACGATGAAACCATTGCCACATGAATCCGTCTCCTGCTCCCGTTCCCATCGATCAACTCAGACTGACACGCAGGGCACCGGCCGCGGCCAGCGGCGCCAGGGTGGCGGCCAAGGCCAGCAGTGCGGCCAGGATCGAGACCTGCGCCGCGACCGGCGACCCCATGGCCGCCGCATCGACCGCCCCGGCGCCGAAGATCAGTACCGGCACATAAAGCGGCAGCACCAGCAAAGATACCAGCATCCCGCCGCGCCGCAGCCCCACCGTTAGCGCGACCCCGATGGCGCCGATCAGGCTCAGCACCGGGGTGCCGAGCAGGAGGCAGAGAAGCAGGGTATCCAGGGCGTCGGCGGGCAACCCCATCAGCAGCGCCAGGATCGGCGCGCTGATCGTGAGCGGCAGGCCGGTGATCAGCCAGTGCGCGGTGACCTTTGCCGACACCAGCAAAGCCAGAGGCTGCGCCGCAAGCATCAGTTGCTCCAGGGTGCCATCCTCGAAATCCGGTTTGAAAATGCCGTCCAGCGACAGCAGGGTCGCGAGCAGGGCGGCCACCCAGATTGCGCCCGGCGCCAGGGTCGCGAGCAATCTCGGCTCCGGCCCGATGCCGAGCGGCAGCAGCGTCACCACCAGCACGAAGAACAGCACCGGCAGCACCGCCTCCGACCGACGCCGGTAGGCGACCGTGAGGTCGCGCCGCATCACCACCAGAAATGCCGCCCACGAGGCTGTCATTCAGGCCGCGAGATCGATTCGCCGCACCGGGGTGGCGCCGAGGTTGAGGTCATGGTGCGCGGTGGCGACCACCATGCCGCCGGCGGCCGCGTGCGCGACGATCAAGTCCTGAGCCATGTGGATGCCCTGGCGATCGAGGGCCGCGTGCGGCTCATCGAGCAGCCAGAGCGTGGCGCCGGAAATGAGCAGACGCGCGAGCGCCAGACGCCGGCACTGCCCGGCCGAGTAACCCTGCACCGGCAGGTCCGCGAGGCCGGCCAGACCGACGCGATCGAGCACCGCGGCGATACCGGTACGCGAGGAACCGTGCAAGGCTCCGCTCACCGCCAGATTCTCGATTGCGGTGAGCTCGCGTTTGATCCCATGGAGGTGGCCGACATATGCCACCTGCGCGCGATAGTCTCCGTCCAGATCCTCGATCGTCTCGCCGCCGTAGCGCACCGAGCCGGCGTCCGGCCGCCGCAGGCCACTCAGGATTCGCAGCAGCGTCGTTTTTCCGGAGCCGTTGCGGCCGGCGACTATCGCGACCTCGCCGCGCTGCAGGTCGAAGCCCAGGCCGGCAAACAGGGTGCGTTCGCCGCGCACGGCCTCAAGCCCCTCCGCCTGCAATGTGGTCAATGAATCGGTCTCCGGACGCTGTAAAGAAGAACGGGCGGCACACCAGCCACCCTGATCGGTGTGGTGCATCCGCCCGCTGCAGACAGTGCTATGACTGATGCCGCCCTGTCAATCGTACGACCGTGACGACCGTCACTGGTGCTTCATCAGCACGGCGCTCTTGTCCTCCTGATACATGTCCGGCAATTCGTGGGCGATGCCCTTGTGACAGTCGATACAGGTCTTGCCCTGTGCGAAGCCCTCGGTGTGCTGGGCGACCGCCCGCCGACCCTGGGTGCCGTAGTCCATGGAATTGTAGTTGTGGCAATTGCGGCACTCGCGCGAATCGCTGGCCTTCATCCGCTCCCATTCGTGTCGCGCCAGCACAAGACGCTTGGCCTCGAACTTCTCGCGTGTGTCGATCGAGCCGAGCAGTTTGTGATAGAGCTCGTTGCTCGCCTGGATCTTGCGCTTGACCTTGTGCACCCAGTCCTTGGGCACATGGCAGTCCGGGCAGGTGGCACGCACGCCGGTGCGGTTGCTGTAATGGATGGTCTTCTTGTACTCGGCGTAGAGGTTGTCCTTCATCTCGTGGCAGGAGATGCAGAACGACTCGGTGTTGGTTAGCTCCATCGCCCAGTTGAAGCCGCCCCAGAGGACGACGCCGGCAACGAAGGCGACGATGACCAGCGTGCCGGCCGAGAAGCGGGCGAGGAGGCCGCGTTGTTGTTGGTTCATAGGATATTCATCTCCGCTGGATACGGCCGCATCACTGCGGCCTCAGCGCCTCCACCGCCTCGAAGGTGTTGTCCACCAGCGGCTTGGCGTTGGTCTGCGGCACGTGACATTGCGTGCAGAAGTAGCGGCGCGCTGACACATTCGACAGGATGGCACCGTCGCGGCTCTCGAAATGGGTCTGACTGATCTTGGTGGCGCCGTTCTCCTTGTAGTTCGCCCAGCTGTGACAGCTCAGGCACTTGTTGTGCTTGACCGTGATCTGGTAGCCCTCGACCTTGTGCGGGATCAGCGGTGGCTGCTGCAGGTAGTCGCGGGGGATGGGCGGGCCGTCCTTGTTGTACTGTTGCCATTCCTGACCGGCGGCGCTTTCCTCGTTGATACCGATGGCGCCGCGTTCCGAGGTAACCGGCTCCGCGATCGCCGGCGCCGACAATTGCAGGCCGCCAGCCACTACCAACAGGGTGATGATGAGTCGCTTGTACATGACCAGACCTCCCGATGATATGCGTCCCCCGTGATTCACGGGGCATTTTGAAACCGAGTCGAGAACCGGAACACATCGCGGCCGCAAACGTCTATGCAGCGGCCGCAATTGGTGCATTCACCCGCTAGGATGACCGGCCCGAAACCCTTGGCCGCGCCCTTGAGGGCCGGGCCGATGACCCTGGGTTCCGGGCACACGGCGAAACAATCCATGCAGTCGTTGCACTCCCCGCGCCGGGTGGCGCTTACCCGCACGACGGCGGCGCGACCCAGCAATCCGTAGAAAGCGCCCACCGGGCACAGATGGCCACACCAGGCGCGCTTGCCGATCAGGAAATCGAGCAGAAATATGGTGCCCACCACCGTCCATGCGAGCCCCATGCCGAAGATCAGGCCACGGAACACCATGGACACCGGGTTGATCGCCTCCCAGACGATGGCCCCGGTCGCGTAAGCAACGATCAGGATCGCGGCCAGCAGGCCGTAGCGGGTCGTCGGCGAAAACGAAACGCCGCCGCTGATATTCAGCGCCGCCCGCACCCACGCGGCGGCATCGGTCACGATGTTGATTGGACAGACCCAGCTGCAGTACACGCGGCCGCCGACCAACAGGTAAAAGCCGAGCACGATCGCCGCGCCGGTGAGCGCCGTGTTCGCAGGCGCATGGCCGGCGAGCAGGGATTGCAGCAGCACCAGCGGATCGGTGAGCGGCAGCACGCCGAACGTTAGACTTGACGCCAGGTTGCCCTTGACGATCCAGACCCCTGCTGCCGGACCGGCCAGGAACAGGGCGAGCACCCCGAGCTGCCCGAACCGTCGCAGCAACAACCAGCGATGCGCCTTCACCCAGCCCCGGGCCACGGTGGCCTCGCGTCCGGCCATGCCGTTATTCGACGCCATCTCAGAGTCCTTCCCGGAGCGGCGCGCCGGCACCCTTGTTGTCGGGGTCGCGCACCAGGCCCTCGCCACCATGCTCATAGTGCATCCCTTCGGGCAGGTTGTATTGATGCGGCTGATCGGGGGCGACGAGCGACTCGCCCGCCTGTGCCTTTTCCTCCCAACCCAGACGATAATGATCGCCGGGCGCGCCCTTGGCCACGGTCAGCGGCAGCACTTTGATCGCTGCCTCTTCGAGGATGCACGACTTCTCGCACTTGCCGCACCCGGTGCAGGCGTCCGAATGCACGACCGGGATGAACAGCGCGTGCTTGCCGCTGCGTTCGTTGTGCCGGTAGTCGAGCGTGATGGCCTCGCCGCGCACCGGACAGCTGTTGAAACACACCTCGCAACGCAGGCCCTGGAACGCGATGCAGGATTCCTGATCGATCACAACGGCCAGACCCATGCGCGCGTCGTCGATGCGATCGAGTTCCGGATCGAGGGCCCCGGTCGGGCAGGCCTTGAGGCAGGGAATGTCCTCGCACATTTCGCAGGGAATGTCGCGGGCCGTGAAATAGGGTGTGCCTAGCTGCACGTCCTCGCCCAGCCGTGCCAGTTTCAGGGTGTCGTAGGGACAGTCGCGGACACACAGCCCGCAGCGGATGCAGGCGCCGAGAAACCGATCCTCCGGCAGGGCGCCCGGCGGCCGGATCGCAGCCGCCGGCATGGCCTTCGTTTCCCGGTGATAGAGGCCAAGGCCGAGCGCCATCAGGCCGGCGCCGCAGGCCGACTGCGCGGCCTTGACCAGGAACCGCCGGCGCGACGGTTCTCGCAGGCTCCGCGCTGGACTGTGCGCCATTGGGGCTCACTCCCGCCGCCTTTCCTCAGGCCTTAACCACCTTGACCGCGCACTTCTTGAAATCGGTCTCTTTCGAGATCGGGCATGTGGCGTCGAGCGTCAGCTTGTTCACCAGGCGGCTGGCGTCGAACCAGGGGATGAAAATCAATCCCTCGGGCGGCTTGTTGCGGCCGCGAGTCTCGACCATCGCGGTGATCTCGCCGCGCCGGCTGACGATCTTCGCGGCCATGCCGCGGTTCAGGCCGCGCTTCTCGGCATCGGTCGGGTGCATGAACACCACGGCGTCGGGGAAGGCGCGATGCAGCTCGGGGACCCGGCGGGTCATGGAGCCGGAGTGCCAGTGCTCGAGGACGCGACCGGTGCTGAGCCAGAGATCGAATTCGGCATCGGGGCTCTCGGCCGGCGGCTCGTAAGGCAGGGCGATAATGTTGGCCTTGCCTTCCGGGTTGCCATAGAACTGCCACTCGGCGCCCTTCTCCACGAATGGATCGTAGCCCTCGCGGTAGCGCCACAGAGTTTCCTTGCCGTCGACCACCGGCCAGCGCAGGCCACGGACCTTGTGGTATAGGTCGAATTCGGCCAGATCGTGACCCTTCTTCGGACCCTCGGTGCTAAAACGACGGTATTCGGTAAACAGGCCCTTCTGCAGATAGAAACCGAAGTGGTCCATTTCGTCGTTGATGTAGGCGTTGCCCGCCTCGTCGGTAACCGGCTGCTTGGCCGCCGTGTCCACCTGGCCATTGGCGTACAACACGTCGTAGAGGGTCTTGCCCTTGTAATCGGGGTTCGCGTCAAGGATCTCGGCCGGCCAGACCTCGTCGGTCTTGAAGCGCTTCGAGAACTCGACGAATTGCCACAGGTCGGACCGCGCCTCGCCGGGCGCCTTCACCTGCTGGCGCCAGAACTGGGTGCGGCGCTCGGCGTTGCCGTAGGCGCCCTCCTTCTCCACCCACATGGCCGTCGGCAGGATGAGATCGGCCGCGGTGGCCGACACGGTGGGATACGGGTCGGAAACGACGATGAAGGTCGCCGGATTGCGCCAGCCGGGATACATCTCCTCGTTGATGTTGGGCCCGGCCTGCATGTTGTTGTTGGTCGTGACCCAGTAGCACTTGAGTTTGCCGTCCTTGAGCATGCGGCTCTGCAGCACCGCGTGGAAGCCGATCTTGCCGTTCAGGAGGCCGGCCGGCAGCTTCCAGACCTTCTCCGAGAAGGCGCGGTGTTCGGGCTTGCCGACGACCATGTCGGCCGGCAGGCGATGGGAGAAGGTGCCGACCTCGCGGGCCGTACCGCAGGCGGAAGGCTGGCCGGTCAGCGAGAAGGGCCCGTTGCCCGGTTCGGAGATCTTGCCGGTCAGCAGGTGGATGTTGTAAACGAGATTGTTGACCCAGGTGCCGCGGGTGTGCTGGTTGAAGCCCATGGTCCAGAACGAGACCACCTTGCGCTGCGGATCGGCGTAGAGCTTGGCCAGGGCCTCGAGGCCCTCCTTCGATACGCCCGTCATCTCGGCGACCTTGTCGGCGGTGTACTCGGCGACGAAGGCCTTGTACTCGTCGAAGGTCATCGGGTCCATCTTGTTCGGATCGCCCTTGGGTTTGCCGTCCTCGCCCGGATAGCCGTTGTTGCTGGACGCCTGCTCAAGCGGATGCTTGGGCCGCAGGCCGTAGCCGATGTTGGTCACGCCGCGCTTGAACACCGCGTGCTTTTCCACCCAGGCGGTGTTCACCGCGTTGTTCTGGATGATGTAATTGGCGATGTAATTGAGAATCGCGAGGTCGGACTGCGGCTTGAAGACCATGGGGATGTCCGCCAGCTCGAAACTCCGGTGCTCGAAGGTGGAAAGGACCGCCACCTGGACGTGTGGTGCGGTCAGGCGGCGATCGGTCAGCCGCGACCAGAGGATCGGGTGCATCTCCGCCATGTTCGAACCCCAGAGCACGAAGGCGTCGGCGTGTTCGAGGTCGTCATAGCAGCCCATGGGCTCGTCGGCACCGAAGGTGCGCATGAAACCGGCCACGGCCGAGGCCATGCAATGGCGGGCATTGGGGTCGATGTTATTGGAGCGGAAGCCGCCCTTCCACAGCTTGCTGGCGGCGTAGCCCTCCCAGATGGTCCACTGCCCGGAACCGAACATGCCGACCGACGAAATCAACTCCTCCGGCGGTTTGCCCTTGTTGGCGGCGAGGTCCTCGGCGATGGCGACCTTCCACTTCTCGGCCATGATGGCGAAGGCCTCGTCCCAGGACACCGGCTCGAACTCGCCCTCCTTGTCATACTTGCCGTTCTTCTTGCGCAGCAGGGGCTGGGTCAGGCGGTCCCCGCCGTACATGATCTTCGACAGGAAGTACCCCTTGATGCAGTTGAGGCCGCGGTTGACCGGCGCATCCGGGTCGCCCTGCGTTGCAACCACCTTCCCATCCTTGCTGCCGACGAGCACCGAACAGCCCGTTCCGCAGAAACGGCAGGGCGCCTTGTCCCAGCGGATGTCGCCGCCGGCGGCGGCCGCGGCCATGCCAGGGATGGAAATGCCTGCGGCAGCGGCAGTCGCGGCGGCTGCATTGGTCTTGATGAAATCACGCCGTGTCAGTTTCATGGTGCCGACTCCTGTTGAGGTTCTTCGGTTTCAGTATGTTGATAGACGATGGCGGCGGACAATACGCCATCCACGTGGTTCAGATCGGAGAGTGTATCGATGCAACGACGCTCCGCGGTGTCTTCGACCGTAAGGACCAGACGGTCACGCTCGACGGCGTGAACGTCTATGCCGGGGATGTCGAGCAGACGCGCGCGGACCGCCGCCCCGCCGCCGGGCCTGGCGAGGACCAGCACGCCGCAGACATTGTATTCGTTCATGTGAGAGGACCCGCGTTCATCGCCGCGGGCTTGACGCCGATGGCATCAACCGGGCAGGTGCCGATGCATGCGCCGCAGCCGGTGCAGGCGCTGTCGTCGATCGCCGGCCGCGCCCGCCCGCCAACCACCGGGGTGAAGCGAATTGCGCGCGGCTCGCAGGCGTCGCCGCAACTGCGGCAGGTCACGCCCTGGACCGCAAGGCAGGCATCGCTGATCCGCGCCTTGTGCCGCCACGGCGGGACGCCGGCCCGCACGCGCAAGGCACCGGGTTCGCAGCGGCGGACACATTCGCCGCACCAAGTGCATCCCTCCCGTTCGAAGGACGCCTCGGGATACCCGTGCAGATCCCTGACCAGTATCGATTCCGGGCAATGATCGACACAAGCGGCGCAGCGGGTACAGGCGGCGACGAACGCCGCTTCATCGAGCGACCATGGCGGACGGATCGGGGCACGCATTCCGCGCGGGTCGGCGCGAAACAGATTGCGGCGAGCAGGGTTGAAAGCCAGGGTCACAGGGGCGGTTCCGGGCTGGATATGCTTAATCGTCGATCTCGTTACCTGATTAGATTAGTTACATTTATAACATGTGCCAGCTTTGACCTATCTCAATTTGAGTCATACTTTAACATAGCGGGCGTTTCTCGCCCGGCGCGGATCCGGGACGGCAACGGGAGGTGGCGGGCGTGAAGGAGTACGGGGCGAGCGATATTCCGGGGCAGGCTGGTGTCGGCAGCCTGCTGATCCAACGGCTGCTCGAGCACTGTCACCGGCACCGCTTCCCTGCCCGCGCGACCATCATCCGGCAGGGCGCGCCCACGCGCGATCTGTATTACCTGGTCAGCGGCTCGGTCGCCGTGCTGCTTGAGGACGCCAGCGGGCACGAGATTGTGCTGGCGTATCTCTATGCCGGCGACTTCTTCGGGGAGGCCGGCCTGTTCAACGAGGACTCGCGGCGCACGGCCCTGGTTCGGGCCCGCGGGCGCTGTGAGATTGCGACCATCAGTTACGCCCGCCTGCGGGCCATGCCCGACATTTTCCCCGGGCTGCTCATGATCATCAGCCGGCAGATGGCCCGGCGATTGCTCAACACCAATCGCAAGGTGGGCAACCTGGCCTTCATGGATGTATCCGGCCGACTTGCCCGGATGTTGATTGACCTGTGTGATTCCCCCGAAGCCAGCATCTCGCCGCAGGGTGTCCGCGTCCGGGTCACGCGGCACGAGTTGGGCAGGTTGATCGGGTGTTCGCGGGAGATGGTCGGGCGCGTGCTGAAAACCATGGAGGCGGGTCGATTGATCGATCTCGACGGTAAGGACATCGTCGTCAAGACGGTGCGGCGGTCGCGGCTTGCGCGCCCGGGAGCGCGCCAGGATTACAGGCTGTTTGGCCTGGAGGCCGAAACGGACTGACGGGCGTTATCGGTCGACGGCCAACGTGTAGGTGGCCGCGTAGCGTTTGCCTTGGGCGGTCACATAGCCGTCATCGGTCACCAGCCCCATCCGCACCGCCTTCTTGAGGAGCAACCGGTCCTCGCGGCACTGCAGATATACCAAGCCGTCGCCATACCGCCGTTCCAGCAGGGCAGCGAGTGAGGCCTCTTCGAGCATGGTCATGGGGAGGGCGGAGAAAGGCCCGCCGGCGCGAGGCCGGCGGGTCGATACCTCAGGAACAGGCCTTCAGGCGGCCTTGAACAGCTTGGTTACGGCCTCGGGCGAAAATTTCTCGGCGCCCTCGGTGACCAGGGCCTTGATCTCGGCGCCGGTCTCCTGCTGAATCTTGAACAGATTCTTGGCGGTGTTGGTGAAGCTCTCGCGGACGCCCTCGACCAAGGCCGACTGGGCGGCAACGAAATCCTTCGGCTGCTCCGCCTTCACGACCGGCGCGAACTGGCTGGTGGTGGCCTCGACGAAAGCGAGGTGCTCGCGCACGGCGCGTTCGCCGGCGCCCTGAATCACCTTGCCGGCGCGCAGGCCGAGCTCAATGGCGTTGCTGTAAAGACCGACGACTTCCGAATAAAAGTTGACGACGTTCTGCATGGCTAGTCTCCTAAATAATTCAACTTGATGTGTGGACCAGAATTTTGATGCATTGCAACATTGCTGCGATGCAACATATCCCATGCGAAAGGTCGTGTCAACAACTTTTTTCAACGGCGGATACATCTACCCGGATCCGGCCACGCCGTAGCGTTGGCGGTAAGCGCGCATGCGTTCCAGATTTTCCTGCATCCCCGACAGTCCCTCGATATACCGGACCAGCACATCGAGATCGATGACGCTGATCACCGGTATCCCGTAGCGCTGCCGGACCTCCTGGACCGCCGACAGGTCGCCGCTACCCCGTTCACGGCGATCGAGGGCGATGACCACGCCACAGGGCTCGGCACCGGCCTCGCGGATCAGGGCGACCGACTCGTTGACGGCGGTGCCGGCGGTCATCACGTCGTCGACGATGAGTACTCGGCCCTTGAGTGGCGCCCCGAGAAACCGGCCACCCTCGCCATGATCCTTCGCCTCCTTGCGATTGAAGCAATACGGCAGGTCACGCCCATGATCGCGGGCGAGGGCGATGGCCGTGGCGGCGGCCAGCGCGATCCCCTTGTAGGCGGGCCCGAACACCATGTCGTAGCCGATGCCGGCGGCGGCAATGGCGCTCGCGTAGCAGCCGCCGAGTCGGGCCAGCGCCGCACCGGTGTTGAACATGCCGGCATTGAAGAAATACGGGCTCTGCCGGCCGGACTTGAGGGTGAAGTCACCGAACCGCAGGGCCTGCCGTTCGAGACAGAACTCGATGAACTCGCGCTGGTAATCGTGCATAGTTGATTGAGAAGCCATGAGGAAGTTCAAGAATGCGGGTCATCACCCTGAACGTCAACGGCATACGCTCGGCGCAACGCAAGGGGTTCCTCGCCTGGCTGCCGGCACAACAGGCCGATATCGTCTGCCTGCAGGAAATCAAGGCGCAGCAGGCGCAGCTCGACGACGAATTGCTGGCGCCGGCCGGATACCAGGGTTACTTCCACGAGGCCGAGAAGAAAGGCTACGCCGGGGTCGCGATCTATGCGCGGCGGCCACCGGATGCGGTGATCAAGGGTCTCGGGATCGCCGACATCGACGCCGAGGGCCGGTATCTCGAGGTTCGCTACGGCAACCTCTCGGTCATTTCCGTCTATTTGCCGTCGGGCTCGTCCGGTCCGCACCGCCAGGCCGCGAAGTTCGCCTTCATGGAGCGCTTCCTGCCGGTGCTTGAACGCCTGCGCGCCGACGGCCGCGAGTACATCCTTTGCGGTGACTGGAACATCGCCCACAAGGCCATCGACCTCAGGAACTGGCGATCGAACCAGAAGAACTCCGGCTTCCTGCCGGAGGAGCGGGCCTGGCTCGACGACCTGTTCGGCCGTGTCGGTTACGTCGATGCCTTCAGGGTCGTGAATCAGGAACCCGAGCAGTACACATGGTGGTCGAACCGCGGCCAGTCCTGGGCCAGGAACGTCGGTTGGCGCATCGACTATCAGATCGTCACGCCGGGGATCCGGTCACGGATCAGGGCCGCCAGCATCTACAAGGAGGTGCGGTTTTCTGATCACGCGCCGCTGACCGTCGATTACGGGCTGTCCTTGCCCCCTGCTCCTTGAGACTCGCCGGACAACCAGGCCGGTGTCACCGCCGGTTGCCGGACCAGAACGACCTTGTCGCGGCCGGTAGCGCCGGTTGCCAGCTCCAGGTGCGACTTGGGCAATCCGAACTCGCGTGCCAGCAGCGCCAGCAGCTCCTCGTTCGCCGCCCCCTCGACTGGCGGTGAACTGAGCCGGACCTTCAGGCGCTCGCCATGAACACCCGCCACACCCGGCCGCGAGGCGCGCGGCTGCACATGCAGCCGCAGCAGCAGATCGCGACCGCGCCATTCGAACCAGGGGCAGGTCACAGCAGGCCGTAACCGAAATCGAGCAGGGGGTCGACAACCAGCATCAGCGTGAGTTGCAGGAAGACGACGACAAGGATGGGCGACAGGTCGAGACCGCCGATCGGGGGCAGCAGGCCGCGCGCCGGCCGCATCAGCGGCTCGACCAGCGGCTCGACCAGCTCGCCTATCGGATTGTAACGGTACGGCGCCACCCAGCTCAGGATCACCTGAATGATGATTGCCGCCAGGAACAGCCACACCGCTACCGATGCCAGCTCCGCCACGGCGATGACGGCGAGCGCGAGCGGCGTGGGTATTCGCCCGTAGATGAGCAGCACCAGGGCCGAGGCGGCCATCTGCAACAGCACCATCAGGGCCACCGCCGCCCAGTCGATGCCGCGGTAGCCGGGGATGATGCGGCGCAAGGGCCGCAGCGCCGGATTGGTGAGCGCCACCAGGGCGCGCGCCAGCGGGTTGTAGAAGCAATCGGCCCGCACCCATTGCAGCAGGAAGCGGAGCATGACCGCGCCGACGTACAGGTTGAATATGACCTGGACGAGGTAGGCGGCGGCCTTGGCGAGATAGGCGTTCATGACCCGTCGCCGAACCGGGCCGCCAGTTCGCCGCCGCGCGCCCGTGCCGCTTCGACCGCGGCCTCGACGATCTGCGCCAGGCCCTGCTCCTGCATCACCCGCAGGGCCTGCTCGGTGGTTCCGCCCGGCGAGGTGACCTGGGCGCGCAGCGTCGCCGGATCGGCATCGCTCTCCAGGGCCATGCGGGCGGCGCCGAGTGCCGTTTGCAGGGTCAGCAGCCGGGATTGCTCACGCGACAAACCAAGGCGGGCACCGGCGTTCTCCAGAACTTCCATCAGCAGGAAGAAATAGGCCGGACCGCTGCCCGAAAGTGCAGTCACCACGTCGATCAGCCCCTCGTCGTCCACCCAGACGGTGAGTCCCACCGCCCGCAGGATCGATTCGGCCACCTCGCGCTGTTCAGCGGTCACGCCGCCGCCCGCGTAGAGGCCGGTGGCCCCGACCTTGAGCAGGGCGGGCGTATTGGGCATGGCGCGGACGATCGCGCCCTGACCCAGCCAGCGTTCCAGATCGACGGTTCGGATCCCGGCGGCGATGGACACGACCAGAGGCGCGCGGCCGGCGAGCGCCGGGGCCAGCTGCTGCGCCACGCCTCGCATCTGCTGCGGCTTGACGGCCAGCACCACGACCGCGGCGTCGGCCACGGCCGCCGCGTTGTCGTCACTTATCGCCGCTGGATTCAGTCCCTGAATCCGGGACCGTTGCTCGGGATTGGGTTCGGCGACCCGCAAGCGGTCTGCCGGATAACCGTCGGCGAGCAGTCCCTGGATCAGGCTGCGGCCCATGTTGCCGGCACCGATGAACGCGATGTTGGGAGTTTCCATGGATGGTAATTATTCCACGGATTGGCGCGGACCGAAGATTGCTGTGCCGATCCGCACCCAGGTGGCGCCCTCGGCAATGGCCGCCTCCATGTCGGCGGTGGTGCCCATCGACAGGGTATCGAGCCCGTAGCGTTCGCGATGCGTTGCCAGCAGGGCGGCGAGTTCGCGGAATGGCAGCCGCTGGCGCCCGAAATCGGCCTCCGGCCGCGGCAGGGTCATCAAGCCACGCAAGTGCAGGCGCGGCATGGCGGCGATGCAGGCGAGCAGCGGCCCCAGCTCGTTCGGCGCGACGCCCGACTTGCTGGCCTCGCCGCTGACGTTGACCTCGACGCAGACATTGAGTGGCGGCAGGCGCTCCGGGCGCTGCTCGTTCAGGCGCCGGGCGATCTTGTCGCGATCGACCGTATGCACCCAGTCGAAACGGGCGGCGATGTCGGCGGTCTTGTTCGACTGGACGCGACCGATGAAATGCCAGGTCAGTCCGGCGCCGACGAGGGCCGCCATCTTCGGCAAGGCCTCCTGCAGGTAGTTCTCGCCGAAGTCGCGCTGCCCCAGTGCGGCGGCGCGGCCGATTTGGCCGGCGTCCCGGGTCTTGGAAACGGCAAGCAGGGCAACGGATCCGGCCGGCCGGCCGAAGCGCCGCTCGGCGGCGGCGACGCGGTCGAGGACCGCCTGCAATGCCTGTTCTACAGCGTCCATATTTCGACGTAAGCTATACTGACTCGCGTTGCCGTGACAACGCCCGCTCCCGCGCCAGTCATTACCGACACGTAAAGAAAGGGGTCACTGATGGACATCGGCGAACTGCTTGCCTTCAGCGTCAAGAACGGCGCCTCCGACCTGCACCTCTCCGCCGGCCTGCCGCCCATGATCCGGGTCGATGGCGACGTCCGCCGCATCAACCTGCCGGCCATGGACCACAAGGAGGTCCACGACCTCGTCTACGACATCATGAACGACAAGCAGCGCAAGGACTACGAGGAATTCCTCGAGTGCGACTTCTCGTTCGAGATCCCGAACCTGGCGCGCTTCCGGGTCAACGCCTTCAACCAGAACCGCGGTTCGGCGGCGGTGTTCCGCACCATTCCCTCGGTCATCAAGTCACTCGAAGAACTCAAGTGTCCCAAGATCTTCAAGGACATCTCCGAATATCCCCGCGGCATAGTGCTGGTGACGGGGCCTACCGGCTCCGGCAAATCGACGACGCTGGCGGCGATGGTCAACCACATCAACGAGAACGAATACGGCCACATCCTCACCATCGAGGACCCTATCGAATTCGTCCACACCAGCAAGAAGTGCCTGATCAACCAGCGCGAGGTGCACCGCGACACGCTCGGTTTCAACGAGGCCCTGCGCTCGGCGCTGCGCGAGGACCCCGACAGCGTCCTGGTCGGCGAGATGCGCGACCTCGAAACCATCCGGCTGGCGCTGTCGGCGGCCGAGACCGGCCACCTGGTGTTCGGCACGCTGCACACCAGTTCCGCGGCCAAGACCATCGACCGTATCGTCGACGTGTTCCCGGCCGCCGAGAAGGACATGGTGCGGGCGATGCTCTCCGAATCGCTGCGGGCGGTGATCTCGCAGACCCTGTGCAAGAAGGTCGGTGGCGGCCGGGCCGCGGCCCACGAGATCATGATCGGCACGCCCGCGATCCGCAACCTGATCCGCGAGAACAAGATCGCGCAGATGTACTCGGCGATCCAGACCGGCCAGCAGTTCGGCATGCAGACCCTCGATCAGAATCTGCAGGAGCTGGTCTCCAAGAACGTCATCACCCGCCAGGAGGCGCAGGGCAAGGCGGCCAACAAGGACGCCTTCAAGTAACGTCAAGCGCGGGCCCGCCGACCGGCCCCGGAGGTAGAACGTGGAACGCGATCAAGCCATCAAGTACATGCGCGACCTGTTGAAGCTCATGGTCGACAAGAAAGGTTCCGACCTGTTCATCACCATGGAGTTTCCGCCGGCGATCAAGATCGACGGCAAGATCACGCCGGTGTCGAAGACCAAGCTCACCGCCGAGAACACCAAGGCGCTGACCTACGCGATCATGAACGACCGGCAGCTCAAGGAGTTCGAGGCGACCAAGGAGTGCAATTTCGCCATCGGCCCGGCCGGCATCGGCCGCTTCCGCGTCAACGCCTTCATCCAGCAGGGGTTCACCGGCATGGTCCTGCGCACCATCGAAACCAAGGTGCCGACCCTCGACGGCCTCGGTCTGCCACCGGTGATGAAGGAAGTGTCCATGACCAAGCGCGGGCTGGTGATCATGGTCGGCGGCACCGGCTCCGGCAAATCGACCTCGCTGGCGGCGATGATCGACTGGCGCAACGAGAACTCCCACGGCCACATCATCACCGTCGAGGATCCGATCGAATACGTCCATCCGCACAAGAACTGCATCCTGACCCAGCGCGAGATCGGCGTCGACACCGACGACTGGGGCATCGCCCTCAAGAACACCCTGCGCCAGGCCCCGGACGTGATCCTGCTCGGCGAGATCCGCGACCGCGAGACCATGGAGATGGGCATCGCCTTCGCCGAGACCGGCCACCTGGCGATGGCCACCCTGCATGCCAACAGCTCCAACCAGGCCCTCGATCGCATCATCAACTTCTTCCCCGAGGAGCGCCGTCCGCAGCTGCTGATGGACCTGTCGCTGAACCTGAAGGCGGTCATCTCCCAGCGCCTGCTGAAGAAGGTCGACGGCAAGGGCCGCGCCGCCGCCATCGAGATCCTGCTCAACTCGCCGCTGATCGCCGACCTCATCCTCAAGGGCGAGGTGCACAGCATCAAGGAGATCATGTCGAAGTCGAACGAGCTGGGCATGAAGACCTTCGACCAGGCGCTGTTCGACCTCTACGAGGCGGACCTCATCAGTTTCGAGGACGCCCTGCGCAACGCCGACTCGATGAATGAGCTGCGCCTGCGCATCAAGCTGGAGGGCAAGGCGGCCAAGGCCTCCGATCGCCTCGGCGGCCTCGATCACATCAAACTGGAAGAGGACGAGAGCAAGAAGGGCATGCTGCTGCGCTGAACCGAAACGTCACGAGACCCCAACCGCATGGACATCTCCCCCTACCTGAAACTGCTGGTCGAGAAGAAGGGCTCGGACCTGTTCTTCAGCGCCGGCGCCCCGGTCAAGGTCAAGATCGAAGGCCAGGTCAACTCCGTCGGCAAGACCCTGCTCACCGGCGATCTGGTCAAGGCCTGCGCCTACGGGATCATGAGCGAGCGGCAGATCCGCTTCTTCGAGGAAAATCTCGAGGTGGATTTCGCCATCGTCCTGCCCGACAAGTCGGCGCGCTTCCGCGTCAACGTCTTCCGGCAGCGCGGCGAGGTGTCGATGGTCCTGCGCCGCATCCCCTCGGCCGTTCCGACCATCGACGAGCTCGGCCTGCCGGAGATCCTGAAGACCCTGGTGATGCACAAGCGCGGCCTGATCCTGATGGTCGGCGCCACCGGTTCGGGCAAGTCCACCACGCTGGCGGCGATGATCAACCAGCGCAACGAGAAGATGGCCGGCCACATCCTCACCATCGAGGATCCGATCGAGTTCTCGCATCCGAACCTCAAGTCCATCGTCAACCAGCGCGAAGTCGGCGTCGACACGCTTTCCTACCACAATGCGCTCAAGTCGTCGCTGCGCGAGGCGCCGGACGTGATCCTGGTCGGCGAGATCCGCGACCGCGAGACCATGGAGGCGGCGCTCGAGCTCTGCAACACCGGCCACCTGTGCCTGTCGACCCTGCACGCCAACAACGCCAACCAGGCGATGGAGCGGGTGATCAATCTGTTTCCCCAAGACCTGCACAAGCAGCTGTTCCTCGACCTCTCACTCAACATACGCTCGGTGATCTCGCAGCGCCTGGTGCAGGGCGTCGACGGCAAGCGGGTGGCGGCGATCGAGATCATGATCAATACGCCGCACGTCGCCGATCTTATCCTCAAGGGCAATATCGGCGAGATCAAGGCGGCCATGGAGGGCAGCGGCGCCAAGGGCATGCAGACCTTCGACATGGCGCTGTACAACCTCTACAAGGAGGAGCGCATCACCCTCGAGGAGGCGCTCAACAACGCCGATTCGCGCACCAACCTCGAGGCCCGCATCAACTTTGGCTGACCCCGCCGCGGCGGCGGATCCCCCGCGCCGCACCGAACTGCCGCCACGCCCGCCGGAACCCGACCCGCGCGAGTGCTGCGGGCGCGGCTGCGTGAATTGCATCTTCGTCTATTACGAGCAGGCCCTGGAACGGTGGCGGTTGCAGGTCGCGGCCATCGAGGCCGGGACCGGCGGCGTCACTGAAAAATAATCGACCTGGCCTCGAACACCGGGCCGTCGACACAGACCCGCTTCATCGCCGCGCCTTGCTCGTTCTCGATGCGCACGGCGCAGCCGGCACAGCCGCCGACGGCGCAGGCCATGTATTCCTCGAGCGACAGCTGGCAGGGCAGATCGAACTCCAGCGCCAGCGCCCGCACCGCCTTCAGCATCGGCGTTGGCCCGCAGGCGAAAACCTCAACCTCGTCGCGGCCGCCGGCCGGTAGCGACTGGAGCCAGCAGCGCGCCAGATCGGTGACGTAGCCCGCGAAACAGCCCGCATAGCCCTGCAGGGTCGCCAGCCGGCTGGCGATGCCCCAGTCGTCGAGAAGCGGCATGGCGGCGATCGCGCCGGTGGGCACGCCGGGCACCATGATTGCCGACGGCCGCGGCGTGAACGGAAACGGCACCTCCGAACCGAGGACCACGAACATCGAACCGCCCAGCTTCGGGCGCATGTGTTCGGCGAGGCAGATCATTGGCGGCAACCCGACCCCGCCGCCGATGAGCAGCGGGCGCGGCCGGTAGCCGTCGAGCCGGAACGGGACACCGATCGGACCTATGGCGCTGATGGTCTCGCCGGCCTTGCGCGTGGCGAGCAGCGCCGTGCCATGACCGTGGACCTTGAAGAGGATGTCGATGTGACCGGCGGCGGCGTCCGCCCGCAGCAGCGACATCGGCCGGCGCATCGGCAGCAGCGGGTCGCAGCGCACATGCACGAACTGGCCCGGCAGGGCGCGGGCGGCGATGCGGGGCGCGGCCAGGCGCAGGACATGCTGCGCGCCTGGATGGGCCTGCCGGGCGATGACCCGCGCCTCTTCGACGACCAGACTGCCGCGATGCGACGTCCTGCTTGCCATTCGCCAAGCGCCTATGATTCGGTGACCGTGGCGATTGTCCCACACCGGCAGTTGACGTAAAACGCCATATAATCCGCGCATGAACGCGCCGATCCGGACCCTCGTCTGGGCATTCTTCCTCCTCTTCCTCGCGTTGCCGCCGGCGGCGGCGCCGGCGGCCGACGGTCCCGACTTCAGGGCGGCATCCGCCGAATGGGACCGGACACTCCGAAAAGTGGAGGCCGAACTGGAGCGGCCGGAACTGACAGCGGCTACGGCCGGGGTCCTCCGGCAGCGGGTCGATGCCGTGCGCGGTCAGGCGCAGGGCGCCGCCCGTGACGCCCAGCGCGAAGCCAACGAGGTCAACGCGCTGCTCGACGCCCTTGGCCCGGCGCCCACCGAAGGGGAACCGGACGAAGCGACCGAGGTTCGCAAGAAAAGGACCCAACTCAACGGCACGCTGACCGAGCTGCAGAGCCGAATCCAGCAGTGCGATCTCACCATCACCCGTTCCGACGCCCTGCTGAAGCAGATTTCCAGCGCCCAGATCGAGCGGCAGACCACCGACCTGATCACGCGCTGGCCCTCGCTGCTCAAGGGTGACACCTGGACCAAGGCCAGCGTCCAGGCACTTGCCATCTCGCAGCAGATTCTGGCCAGGGAGGTGGTCAAGGGCGGCCGCGCCAACCTCTTCGTGCTGCTGCCGGTGGCAGTCGGCACCTGGCTCGCCGTGGTCCTCGGGCGCCTGGCGCGCAATCGCATCCGCGAGCGCTGGGGACGCGATCCAGCCATCGCCGATCCGAGTTACGGGCGCAGGCTGATCGCCGCGGCGATCGACGGCGTCGCCCGCGGCATCATCCCGGTCGTCGTCATCGCCATCCTGCTGACTACGGCCTGGTGGCTGTTCGTCGGCGACCGCATCGATCCCGCGGTGGGTGCACCCTGGGGTCTGCTCTATGCCATCGTCTTCTATCTGCTGGCCGCCGCCCTGGTGCGCGCCATCTTCTCGCCGGAGCTGCCGAACTGGCGGGTCGTGCCGATAGCCGCCGCGGCGGCGGCCAGGATCGGCCGGCGCCTGAACCTGATCGCCCTGGTATTTGCGCTCGACCTCGGCGTCTCCTGGCTGTTCGACCGCGCCGGCGAACCGCAGGAACTGGCGGTACTGCACTCGTTCGCGGTCAACGCCCTGCTGGCAGCGATGGTCTTTTCACTGCTCGGAAAACCGCTGTGGCAGATCGAGCAATGGCCCGGCGAGGCCTATGGCGAGAGGACCAGCGCCGCGGCGGCGGCCCTGTCGCCATATCTGCGCATTGCCGCCGGCGTGCTCGCCGCCTTCGCCGTGATCTGCGGCCTGGCCGGTTATCCCACCCTGGCCGATTATCTGCTGCATAACAGCATTCTCACCCTGCTCGGCGTCGGTGCCATGCTGGCGCTCCGGTTCCTGCTGCGCGAAGCGGTCGTGAGCCTGGGTACCGAGGCCGAGGGTCCGGCCGGCGCCATTCGCCGGACTCTGGGCCTGAGCGAGCACGGCGGCCGTCTGCTCGGTTTCTGGATCCTCGCCATCCTCGATATGGCGTTGATCGTCGCCGGCATCGCCGCCGGCCTGCTGCTCTGGGGGATACCGCCACGGGCCCTGACCGACTGGCTGCTCGGCCTGTTCCAGGGATTCAACGTTGGTTCGCACCGCTTCTCGCTCGCCGATCTGCTGCTGGCCGTCGCCGCCTTCGTGGTCATCCTCGTCATCACACGTCTGGTGCAGCGGTTTCTCGAGTTCCGCCTGCTGCCCAACACGCGCATGGACCTCGGCGTGCGCTCCGCCATCACTTCCGGGATCGGCTATGTCGGCGTCGGCATCGCCCTGCTCGCCTCGATCTCCACCCTCGGCATCGATCTCACCGGCCTGGCGGTGGTTGCCGGCGCCCTTTCGGTCGGCATCGGCTTCGGCCTGCAGAACATCGTCAACAACTTCATCTCCGGGATCATCCTGCTCATCGAGCGGCCGGTGAAGGTGGGTGACACGGTGACCCTGCGCGAGCACGAGGGCGTGGTCCGCCGTATCCGCGTGCGCTCCACCGAGATCGAAACCGGCGCCCACGCCTCGGTGATCATCCCCAATGCCGATCTGCTGCAGGCGGCGCTCATCAACTGGACCCACCGCGATCGCATGGCCCGCGGCGAGGTGCGCATCACCGTGGGCTACGGATCCGATGTCGCGACCGTGGAGTCCGTGCTGCGATCGTGCGCCGCAGAGCACGCCACGGTACTGAAACGGCCGGCGCCGGCCGTGCTGCTCACGGCCTTCAACGAGCGCGGCGCCGAATTCACCCTCGGCTTCCAGCTCGCCGACGTCGACGACAAGGGTCTGGTGGCGAGCGACCTGCGCAAGCGGATCCTGACCCGCCTGCAGGCCGCCGGCATCGAGATTCCGGCGGCCAAGGCCGGCGTCGTCATCCCGCCGCCCGCCGCCGCCTGACGTCGCTTCAACCGGGATCGCGGTAACGGGTGGGGTCGGGCACGCCGGCGGCGGCGAAGCCGGCGGCGCGCAACCGGCAGGCATCGCAGCGCCCGCAGGCGCGGCCGGATTCGTCCGCCTGATAGCAGGACACCGTCAGCCCGTAGTCCACGCCCAGCTTCACGCCCGCGAGGATGATCTGCGCCTTGGTGAGATGGATGAGCGGCGCGTGGACGGCGAAGCGATTACCCTCGACACCCGCCTTCGTGGCCACCTCGGCCAGGCGCGTAAACGCCTCGATGAAGGCCGGCCGGCAGTCGGGATAGCCGGAATAGTCGACGGCGTTGACGCCGATGAAAATGTCGCGGGCGCCGAGCACTTCGGCCCAGCCGAGGGCGATGGCGAGGAACACGGTGTTCCGCGCCGGGACATAGGTGACCGGTATGCCGGCCGTCGGCACCTCCGGCACGGCAATGGCGGCGTCGGTCAGCGCCGAGCCGCCGATGCCGTCGAGATCGATGCGCACCGTCTTGTGCCCGGCGGCGCCGAGGCGGGCGGCGGCCCGGCGGGCGGCGGCGAGTTCGGCGCGATGGCGCTGGCCGTAATCGAAGGACAGGGCGTGGCAGCGAAAGCCCTGGTGGCGGGCGATGGCGAGGACGGTGGCCGAGTCGAGGCCGCCGGACACCAGCACCACGGCCGGCCGTTCAGCGGCCGCGGGCATTGCCCCAGAGCTGCTTGTGCAGCTGGACCTGGAAGCGGACCGGCAGACGATCGACGAGGATCCACTCGGCGAGGGTCGCCGCCGGCAGCTGATCGTGGCTGGGCGAGAACAGCACCTCGCAGCGGGCCGCGAGATCGTGCTCCGTCATCATGGCGACCGCCCAGTCGTAATCCCCGCGATCGCAGACCACGAACTTGACCTGATCGTTGGCGGTCAGCAGCGGCAGGTTCTCATAACGGTTCCTGGCCGCCTCGCCGGAGCCCGGGGTTTTGAGATCGACGACCCGCGCGACGCGCCGGTCGACCCCGGCGATGTCGAGTGCGCCGCCGGTCTCCAGCGACACCTCGTAACCGCGGTCGCAGAGCTGGGTCAGCAGGTCGAGGCAGGGGCGCTGGGCCAGTGGCTCGCCGCCGGTCACGGTGACCCGGGGAACGCCGTGCGATTCGACCGCGGCGAGGACATCTTCGAGGTCGCGGGTCTCGCCGCCGGTGAAGGCGTAGGCGGTGTCACAGTAACGGCAGCGCAGCGGACAGCCGGTCAGGCGGATGAAGACGGTCGGCAGTCCGACCCGGTTGGTCTCGCCCTGCAGCGAGAGGAAGATCTCGGTGACGCGCAGTCCGGTCAGGGACTCTGCTCCAGACGCATGCGCTGCAGCCGATCCTCGGCCATGCGCGCCGAGGTGGTGCCGGGATAGCGCTGCTTGACCCCCTCCAGCGTCGCCTTCGCCGCATCGGCCTGTCCCAATTCGTGCTGCGAGAAGCCGACCTTGAGCAGGGCCTGCGGCACCTTGGCGCTCGCCGGATAGGCCTGGATCAGCTTCTGATACTCACCGATCGCCGGCTGGTACTGCTTGGACACGTAGTAGGCCTCGCCCAGCCAGTACTGGGCACTGTCGGCACGCGGGCTGGCCGGATGGGTCACCAGGAAATCGTTGAATTCGGCAATCGCCTGATCGTAGCGCCCCGCTTTGAGCTGGTTGAATGCCTTCTCATAAGCCTGATCGGCGGCCGCGGCAGCGGCCGGATCAACCTGGGCGGCGGCCAGCGGCGGTGCGGCACCGGCGACGATCGCCGGCGCGGGTGTGGCCGCCGGATCGACCGGGGCGACCGGGGCCACTGACGCGTCGATGGGTACGTTCGACGCAACCGGCGCTGCGGGTGCGGGTGCGGGTGCGGGCGAGCCGGCGGGCGGCGTTGCGGCGGCGGGCGGCGGGATGCGGGTCTCGACCGTCAGCGACGGCGCGTTGTTGCCGGCGGCGGTCGCCGCCGCCTCCGGCCCGGCCGTGGCGGTCGAGTCAAGCACGGCGATCGGTGGATTGGCGGGCGGCGCTGCCGGTGGTGGCGCCATGCCTGCCGTCGGATCGGTTGCCGCCGCCGCGACCGGCGGCAGCCCGGCGGCACCGCCGCGCTCCAGGCCCTGCAGCCGCCGATCGACATCGGCGAACAGGTTCTGCTGCTTGACCGACAGCTGATCGATGAGGTGATTCTGCTCTTCGACCTGGCCACGCAGCCGCTGCACTTCCTTCTGCAAGGCCTCGATCCGGGCCAGCAGATCGAGCAACCCCTGCCCCTGGACCAGCTTCTCGACCTTGGCGACCCGATCCTCCAGGGAACCGTCGCCGGCGCCGCGCACCACCGGCGCGCGTTCCTCGGCCGCCGCATTGGCGACCCCCAGCAACAGCGCGAACGCCGCCGCGATCCTCGATCGACGTGTGATCATCATGGCCTGCGAACCCTCGGCGGCTTACTGCGCGTAGATGATTTCGACGCGGCGGTTCTGGCCGTAGGCGGACTCGTCGTGGCCAGGATTGGCCGGCCGTTCCTCGCCGTAGCTCACGGTGCGCACCTGGCCGGCCGAGGCCCCGAGCAGCACCATCTGCTTCTGTACCGACTGCGCCCGCCGCTCGGCCAGCGCCAGGTTGTACTCGCGCGAGCCGCGCTCGTCGGCGTGGCCCTCGAGGGTGACGATGGTGTTCGGGTTGGCGGCGAGATGGGCGGCATGGGCCTCGACCACCGGCCGGTAGTCGGCCTGCACGTCGCTGCTGTCGTACTCGAAATAGATCACCCGTTGCGACAGCGGGCTGTTCGGGTCATTGAGGGCGTTGCCCTGGAACCCGGCCGAATCGGCCGCGCCGTGGGCCTTGGCGTTCATTTCTTCCTGCGACAGTCCGGCGCCCTGATCGACGACCGCGGCGCTGTCGGTCTTCTTGGTGTTCGAGCAACCGATGAAGGTCAGGCCGGCGACGACGATGGCCAGGGTCTTGAGCGATCGATGCAACATTTGTGTGTTCTCCTGTGTTGGACGCCGCCGGCCGCCGGCCGGCAAGGGTAATATCGATTACTTGCGGAACGGGCCCCAGGCCGGTTCACGCACCTCGCCCTCCTGCAGGGCCAGCCGCTGCTGAACGCGGCCGTCGATCGAGGTCGCGGCCAGTTCGGTACCGCCGGCGCCCACGGTGGCGTAGATGATCATGCTGCCGTTGGGCGCGAAGCTGGGCGATTCGTCGAGCGTCGAATTCGTCAGAACCTCGAAGCTGCCGTCCCTGAGGTTCAGCACCGCTATCCGGTAACCACCGCTGCCGCCGTTGACCATCGCCATCCGGCTGCCGTCGGGGGAGTATCTCGGGCGCGCATTATAATCGCCTTGGCTGAAAGTGATACGTTTGGGCGCCGGATTGGCGACCTCGACCTCGTAAATCTGCGGGCCGCCGCCACGATCGGAGGTGAAGGCGATGCGGCTGCCGTCGGGCGAGAACACCGGTTCGGTGTCGATCGACGGGTCATCGGTCAGACGCTGGAACAGGCCGGTCGACAGATGGAGGACGTAGATCTCGGGATTGCCGTCGCGGGAACGGGTCAGCGCCAGCCTGGCGCCGTCCGGCGACCAGGCCGGGGCGCTGTTGATGCCGGCGCCGCTCGCCACCGACTTGCGCTCGCCGGTATAGACGTCCTGCACGTAGATCGCCGAGTTGCGGCCCTCGAAGGAGACGTAGGCGAGCTTGCGGCCATCCGGCGACCAGGCCGGCGACATCACCGGTTGCGGCGACTCGAGCAGGGTCTGCGGGTTGTAACCGTCGGCGTCGGCGATCTGCATGGTGTAGAGCTTCTGGCCGGCGCCCTGCTGGCGCACGGTCACGTAGGCGATGCGGGTCGCGAATGCGCCCTTCTCCCCGGTCAGCTGCTCGTAGACGATGTCGGCGATCTGGTGGGCCGTCAGCCGCAGATTGCCGGCGGTCGAGGTGATCTTGTAGCCGGCGATCTGGGTCGCCTTGTAGACATCGACGAGACGGAACTCGACCTCGTAATCGCCCGCCGGCGTCGGCGTCAGCTTGCCGATCACGAGATTCTCCATGCCGAGCAGCCGCCAGTCCTGGAAGCCGACCTCCGAAAACTCGGCCGGCCGCGACGGCATGTCCGCCGCCGGCATCGGCGCGAAGCGGCCGCTGCGCGCCAGGTCGGCGGCGACCACATCGGCGACGTCCACCGGCAGCTGGCTGGCGGCGCGGAACGGCACGACCGCGATCGGCAGGGCCTTTTCCGCCCCCTGGGTGATCTTGATGGTCAGAATCGCCTGCGCGTTGCCGGCGGCAACGAGCCACAACGCCAGCACCGCGGTCAAGGTACGCAGCAGGTCACGCATCGGTTTCATCCTTCCGGTTCGAATTCAAAGTGGATTTCCCGCATTTTATCGAAAATGCGGGCGTCGGACGGCACCGGCAGCGGCGAGGCCTTGCGCAGGGCCACCTCCGCCTGCCGGTCGAAGGCGGGAACACCGCTCGAGGCCTCGACGCGGGCGTCGATGACGTCGCCCGCCGGGCTCATGCGCACGAACAGCTTGCATTTCAGGCGTTCGCCCGGATTCGGGTTGATGAACACGCTCTGCACCTTGGCCTGGATCTTGGCGACGTACTCGTTGATGACGCCGAGGTCGGACTGCTCCTGCTGCTCCGCCTGCCGCGCCTGTTCTTCCGCCGCCAGTTCCTCCTGCCGCTGTTTCTCCAGTTGTTCCTCCTCGGCGCGGCGTTTCTCCTCGACCGCCTGTTTGCGTTCCTCCTCCTTGCGCCGCTTGTCCTCCTCCTCGATGCGCTTCTTCTCGTCGATGGCCTTCTGCTTCTCCTCCTCGGCCCGCCGGCGTTCTTCGTCCTGCCGTTTCTTTTCCGCCTCGGCCTTCTCCTTCTCGGCGATGGCGATCTTCTTTTCCTCCTCGATGCGGGCGCGTTCCTCCTGCTCCTGCCGTTTCCTGGTCTCGGCCTCCTTCTGCTCCTGTTTGAGCTGCTCGACCTTCTTCTCCTCCTCGATGCGCTTCTTCTCCAGGTCGCGGGCCTTCTTTTCCAGCTCGCGCTCGCGCTGCTTCTCGACCTCGCGCTTCTTCTGGTCGATCTCCTTGAGCCGCTTGACCTCGGCCTCGACGTCCTTGCGGTTGACGGCCACCGCGTTCATGACCTGGCTCGGCTTGCTGGCCGGCACCACGGCCGGGGAATCGAAGCGCAGGCTGACGGTGAGCAGGGCCACGGCGATGACGTGCAGGGCCACCGCAAACAGCATGGCCCGGGCGTTGTTGAGGCGTTTCGACGACACGGCGCGGCGGCTATTTCGGCGGCGGCTCGGTGATCAGGCCGACGCCGTCGATGCCGGCGACACTCAGCTCGCCCATCAGCTCGACGACCTTGCCGTAGGGCACGTTGCGATCACCGCGCACCAGGATCGGCAGCCCGGGCGAGTACTTCTGGACGGCGGCGAGCCGCGTGGCCAGGGTGTCGAGATCGATCGGTTTGTCCTTGTTGTCGCCATAGTTGAGGAAGTAACGGCCGTCGGCGTCGATGCTGATGACGGCCGGCTCCTTATCCGAAGGCGGCACCACCTCCGAGGACGTCTGCGGCAGATCGACCTTGACCCCCTGGGTGACGAGCGGTGCGGTCACCATGAAGATGATCAGCAGCACCAGCATGACGTCGATGTAGGGGACGACGTTCATCTCCGCCATCAGCCGCTTGCCGCGGCGGTGGCGGCCACCACCCGGTGCAGTCATGCCCATGTCGGATACACCTCACTCATGGACGGTTTGGCCGGGCTTTGCGTGGCCACCGCTGCGCGGAACATCCCTGTACCGCTTGCTACCTCGACTCCGTGCTCGTCTATCCCTGCTCCGCGCGTCGTCGAGGCGCGCCGCGCAAACCCGTCCAGACCGTCGTCCCGCTGCCTCTGGCTACACATGCGCCTGGCGCTGCAGGATCGAGGAGAACTCCTCGAGGAAGATGTCGTAGCGGCTGTAGATGCGGTCGATGTCGGCGGCGTAGCGGTTGTAGGCGATCACCGCCGGGATGGCCGCGAACAGGCCCATCGCGGTGGCCACCAGCGCCTCGGAGATACCGGGCGCCACCATCGCCAGGGTCGCCTGATGGACGTTACCCAGGGCCTGGAAGGAATTCATGATGCCCCACACCGTACCGAACAGGCCGATGTAGGGGCTGACCGAACCGACCGTCGCCAGGAACGGCAGGCTGGTCTCCAGTTCCTCGATCTCGCGATTGAGCGCCACCCGCATGGCACGCTGCGCGCCCTCGAGGATCGCCATCGGCTCGATCCCCTCGCGCTTGCGCAGGCGCACGAATTCCTTGAAGCCGGCCTCGAAGATCTTCTCCATCCCGCGCGCCTCGCGGTTGCCCTGGTTGATGCGCGCGTACAACGCCGTCAGGTCCTCGGCCGACCAGAACCGGTTCTCGAAGTCCTCGGCGGCCTGCCGCGCCTTCTTCAGCAGGCCGCTCTTGCCGAAGATCAGCGTCCAGGAGGCGAGCGAGGCGAGCAGCAGGATCAGCATCACGAATTTGACGAGCAGGCTGGCGTGCAGGACCAGGCTCGCAATCGACAGATCGGTTTGCATCAGGCGTTGATCTCCGCAAGTATGGATTCGGGTATCGGCCGCGGCCGGAAGGTGTCCATGTCGACGCAGACCACCAGCACCTGCGCCGCGGCCACCGTCTCGCCGTCCGGGCGCAGCAGGGTCTGCGTAAAGGTGATCCGCGTCGTCGACAGCGTTGTCATGACGGTGCTCACGGTCAGTTGTTCGTTGAAACGCACCGGCTTCAGGTAATCGATCTCGAGCCGGCGCACGGGAAACACCACCCGCTCCTCGCGGATCAGCCGGTCCTGCTCGAAGCCCAGGGCGCGCAGCCACTCGGTGCGGGCGCGCTCGAAATACTTCAGGTGGCTGGCATGATAGACGACGCCGCCGGCGTCGGTGTCCTCGTAGTAGACCCGCACCGGCCAGAGTAATTCCCGCCCGTTCACGTCAGTCGCCCCGGAACAGGTCGGCGTCGGCCGGCAGATCGCGCGCCGGCGTCAGCCCGAAGTGTTGCCAGGCGTTGCGCGTCGCCATCCGCCCGCGTGCCGTGCGCATCAGGAAACCCTGCTGGATCAGAAACGGCTCCAGCACGTCCTCGATGGTGCCGCGCTCCTCGCCGATGGCGGCGGCCAGGCTGTCGATGCCGACCGGCCCGCCGTCGAACTTCTGGATGATGGTGAGCAGCAGTTTCCGGTCCATCATGTCGAAGCCGTGGACATCGACGTTGAGCAGGTCGAGCGCCCGGTTGGCGATGGCGGCGTCGAGCCGGCCGTCGGCCTTGACCTCGGCGTAGTCGCGGGCCCGGCGCAGCAGGCGGTTGGCGATGCGCGGCGTGCCACGCGAGCGGCGGGCGATCTCGCGCGCGCCGTCGTCGGCGATCGGGACTTCGAGGATGCGGGCCGAGCGGTTGACGATGTGCGTGAGATCGTCGTCGCTGTAGAACTCGAGCCGCTGAACGATGCCGAAGCGGTCGCGCAGCGGCGAGGTGAGCAGACCGGCGCGGGTGGTGGCGCCGACCAGGGTGAACGGCGGCAAATCGAGTTTGATGGCGCGCGCCGCCGGCCCTTCGCCGATCATGATGTCGAGCTGGAAATCCTCCATCGCCGGATACAGCACCTCCTCGACCACGGGACTCAGGCGGTGGATCTCGTCGATGAACAGCACGTCGCGCGGCTCGAGGTTGGTGAGGATGGCGGCCAGGTCGCCCTGCCGTTCGAGCACCGGGCCGGCAGTCTGCCGCAGACCAACGCCCATCTCCTGGGCGATGATGTGGGCGAGCGTGGTCTTGCCCAGGCCCGGCGGGCCGAAGATGAGGACGTGGTCGAGCGCGTCGTGACGGCGGCGCGCGGCGTGGATGAAGATCTCCATCTGCTCGCGCACCGCCGGCTGGCCGACGTAGTCGGCGAGCCGCTGCGGCCGGATGCGCGCCTCCACCGCCGCGTCGTCGCCGCTGGCCGCCGGCCGGACCAGTGTGTTCGGTTCCGTGCTCATGCGCGGGCCAGGTTGCGCAGGGCCTCGCGGATGATGGCCTCGCTGCTCATGTCGTCACCGGCCACCGCGTGCACGTAACGGCTGGCCTCGTTCGGCTTGTAACCGAGCGCGATCAGCGCGCTCACCGCGTCACTCACCGGATCGGCCCCGGGCTCGGGGGCGGCGGCCGGCCGCCCGGTGGTAACGGTCGTGCCGGAACGCCAGTCGGCCAAGCGGTCACGCATCTCGACGATCAGGCGCTCGGCGGTCTTCTTGCCGACCCCCGGCAACCGCGTGAGATTCGCCACGTCGCCGCCCTCGATACAGGCGGCGAACTGCCCGGCTTCCATGCCGGAGAGGATGGCGAGCGCGATCCTGGCGCCGATGCCGCTGACCTTGAGCAGATCACGGAACAGGCGGCGCTCGGTCTCGGTCGCGAAGCCGAACAGCAGGTGGGCGTCGTCGCGCACCACGAGGTGCGTGTGCAGGCTGACCTCGTGATGGAGCTCCGGCAGCTTGTAGAACGTGGTCATCGGCGCCTCGATCTCATAGCCGACACCCTGTACGTCCACCACCAGCCAGGGCGGGCGCTTTTCGACCAGCAGGCCGCGGATGCGGCCTATCATCGCCGCCACCCGCGACGGGCACCGGCGGCGGCCGGCAGGCGTGCCAGGGCATCGCGCGTATGGCCGTGACAGAGGGCCACGCCGAGCGCGTCGGCGGCATCGGCGGCAAGATCACCATCGATGCCGAGGAGCACGCCGATCATGTGCTGGATCTGCGGCTTTTCGGCGCGGCCGCGGCCGACGATGGCCTTCTTGATCTCCGCCGGCGTGAACTCGGCGAGCGGCAGTCCGTGGCGCGCGCCGGCGACGATCGCGGCACCGCGGGCCTGGCCCAGCTTCAGGGCCGAATCGACGTTGCGGTTCACGAATACCTTTTCCACGGCCATCTCGGTCGGTTGCCAGCGATCGATCACCGCGTCCACGCCGTCGAAGATCAGGCGCAGCCGCTCGCCGAGCGCGCCCTCCGGCGCCTTGATGCAGCCATGCGCGAGGTGATGGGCAACCCCGCGCTCCAGGGTGATGACGCCCCAGCCCGTGACCCGCGACCCCGGATCGATGCCGAGGATGCGGATCACGCCCGCACCCGTGGCGCCCCGTCAGGCGGTGATGCTGGCAAGGACCTCATCGCTGATATCGGCGTTGGAGTACACGCGCTGCACGTCGTCCAAGTCCTCCAGGGTTTCGATCAGTTTCAGCATGCGCCCGGCCGCCTCGCCGTCGAGGCTGACGTGACTGGCGGCACGCATGGTGACCTCGGCGTGGCCGGGGGCAAGACCGGCGGCGAGCATCGCATCCTTCACCTTGCCGAAGTCGTCGGCCGTGGTCAGCACGTCGACCGACCGATCGTCGTTGCTCACCACGTCCTGGGCCCCCGCCTCCAGGGCCGCTTCCAGTATCCGGTCCTCGGGGCTGCCGGCGTCGTAGCTGAGCACCCCGTTCTTGCTGAACAGATAGGCGACCGAGCCGTCGGTGCCGAGATTGCCGCCGAACTTGGTGAGCGCGTGGCGGACCTCGCCGACGGTGCGGGTACGGTTGTCGGTCATGCATTCGACCATCAGCGCCACGCCGCCCGGACCGTAGCCTTCGTAGCGGATCTCCTCGACGTTGTCGCCGCCGGCCTCGCCGGTGCCGCGCTTGACGGCCCGCTCGATCGTGTCCTTGGTCATGTTGGCGGTCAGCGCCGCGTCCATCGCCGCCCGCAGGCGCGGGTTGCTCGCCGCATCGCCACCGCCCATGCGGGCAGCCACCGTGATCTCCCGAATCAGCTTGGTGAACAGCTTGCCGCGCTTGGCGTCCTGGGCGTTCTTGCGGTACTGGATGTTGGCCCACTTGCTGTGGCCGGCCATTGCTCAAATCCTCAGGCGGTCATGAAGTTAAGCGCGAATCTTATCACTGCGCCTAGTCATGGCGGAAACGACCGTGCGCGAGAAAATGCGCCACCTGCCGGGCCACCCGCGGCGCCAGCAGCAGGCCCAGATGATTGACCGGCAGGGTGATGTGATCGGCGGCGCCCTCGAGGCGAGTCTCGGCCACCGTGACGACCCCGTCGTTGGGCCGCGGCAGGCGCGGGAATATCCGCCCGAGGCCGACCGGCAGCGTCCCGGCGATCGAACCGAGCTCGCGGCGCCCGTCCCATGGCGGCGCATCGCCGAGCAGGGCCCGGTCGAGGCTCGCGCCCAGGAGCCATTCACCGCCCGGTGCCAGCCGCGCCACGCGGCCGGCGGCGAAACTGCCCCGGTGCGGAGTCCCCAGGGTCACGAAGCGTCCGGGTCTGGCCGGTTCGTCGCTGGCGGCATAGTGGCGCAGCACCAGACCGCCCAGGCTGTGGCCGACGCAGTGCACGACCGGCTCGCCGAGCGCGGCGACGAATTCGGCGAGCGAACGGGCGTTGGCGGCGGACGGGCGTTGGCGCGTCGGGTAGGAAAAAAGATGCACCGCGAACCCGGCGGCCTGCAGGCGCAGCGCCAGCGGTGACATGACCGGCCCGCGCATCCAGAGGCCGTGGAGCAGGACGACCGCCGCCGCCATCGGAACGGATCAGGCGTCGCCCGCGACCTGGCGCCGGCGCTGGCGGGCGAATTCCAGCATGCGTTCGATGGGGATGACGGCCCGACGGCGAACATCCTCGTCGATGTGGATCTCGCCGGCGCCGGTCACGAGCACCGCTTCGAGCTTGCGTAGGCTGTTCATCGCCATCCACGGACAGTGGGCGCAGGACCGGCAGGTGGCGGCGCGGCCCGCGGTCGGCGCCTCAATGAACTCCTTGTCCGGCGCCGCCTCCCGCATCTTGTGGAAGATGCCCTTGTCGGTGGCGACGATGAACCGGCGCGCCGGCAGCCGCTGTGCCGCCTCGATGATCTGGGTGGTGGAACCGACGACATCGGCCTGGGCGATGACCTGGGCCGGGGATTCCGGATGCACCAGCACCCTGGCATCGGGATGGCGGCGGCGCAGCTCCTCGAGTTCGAGACCCTTGAACTCCTCGTGCACGACGCAGGCCGCGTTCCACAGCAGCAGATCGGCGCCGGTCTGCAGGGCGATGTACTGGCCCAGGTATTTGTCCGGCGCCCACAGGACCTTCTCACCGCGGGCGTGCAGGTGTTTGATCACGTCCACGGCGATGCTCGAGGTCACCATCCAGTCGGCGCGCGCCTTCACCGCGGCGCTGGTGTTGGCATAGACGACCACTGTGCGGTCCGGATGCGCATCGCAGAAACGGGCGAACTCGGCGGCCGGGCAACCGAGGTCGAGCGAGCACTCGGCCTTCAGTTCCGGCATCAGCACCCGCTTCTCCGGATTGAGGATCTTCGCCGTCTCGCCCATGAAGCGCACGCCGCACACGACCAGCGTGTGCGCCGGATGCTCGTGGCCGAAGCGGGCCATGTCGAGGGAATCGGAGACGTGGCCGCCGGTCTCGTCGGCCAGTTCCTGCAGGTCCGGATCGGTGTAGTAGTGCGCGACCAGCACCGCCCCCCGCTCCCGCAGCAGTTGTTTGATCCTTTCGCGCAGGGCGGCGCGCTCGGCAGGCGGGACGAACTCGTCGATGGTCGGCGGCACCTCGAAGGGCGCGACCTTGGGAACAATGATCTGCGGAGGGTGGTTCATGGTCGGCGGCGCGCACGGGACTTGCGCACTGTGCGCTGCCCGGCCTTGCGGTACAAGCGCCGTCCGCCCACCCGCTCCGCCACCGGCTTGACCAGCCCGGTTGCCATCCAGATGCGGAGCATCCGCCCGGGCGGCGACTGGGCGGCGTTCACGGCCGCCAGCACCGCCGCGAGATCGGCGCGGGTGAAACACCGCGGCAGCAGATCCAGCGCGGCGTTCGTGGTCCGGATGCGAATCGCCAGGTGTTCGCGGGCCAGCGCCAGCAGTTCGCTATGGTCGAAGGCGAGCGGCGGCGGCCGGCGCGCGTCGAACCAGCCGACCGCCGCGGCATCGTCACCCGCCTGCGGCTCGACCTGGCCGTCGGCCACGAGACCCAAGTGCAGGATCGAGATGTTGCGCTCGCGCGGGTCGCGGCCGGGGGTGCCGGCGGCATGGAACTGTTCGAGCCGCACGCCGGAAATCCCGGTCTCCTCCTTCAGCTCGCGCGCGGCGCAGGCCGCGAGGCCCTCGTCGTAATCGAGGAATCCGCCCGGGAAGGCCCAACGGCCCTCGTAGGGCGGATGGCCGCGCCGGATGAGCAGCACCTCGAGGCGCCCGCCGCGCACCGTGAAGATCACCGCGTCGGTGGTGACGGCGGGGTGCGGGTACTCGTAGGTATGGGGCATGCGACCGCCCGGCGCGGCGGTGCCGGTGCTCGTCAGCCCTTTGCTTCCGCCGCGCTCCGGCGCAGGCGGATGTGCAGCTCGCGCAGTTGCTGCTCGGCGGCCTCGCTCGGGGCGCCGGTCAACGGGCAGGCGGCGGTCTGGGTCTTGGGGAAGGCGATGACGTCGCGGATCGAATGCGCCCCGGCCATCAGCATCACGATCCGGTCGAGACCGAAGGCGATGCCGCCGTGCGGCGGGCAGCCGTAGCGGAAGGCCTCGAGCAGGAAGCCGAACTTCTCCTGCGCGGCCTCGGCGTCGATGCCGAGCAGGCGGAAGACGGTCTCCTGCAGGCGCTGGTTGTGGATGCGTACCGAGCCGCCGCCGATCTCGGAACCGTTCAACACCATGTCGTAGGCCTTGGCCGTGGCCTTGCCGGGCGCGGCCTCCAGGGCCTCGGGGTCGAGATTAGCCGGCGAGGTGAAGGGATGGTGCATCGGGTCCCAGCGGCGCTCGTCCCTGTTCCATTCGAACATAGGGAAATCGACCACCCACAGCGGCCGCCAGCCGGCCTCGACGAGGCCGAGGTCGTGGCCGAGTTTCACGCGCAGGTTGCCCAAGGCGTCGTTGACCACCTTGTCCTCGTCGGCGCCGAAGAAGATCAGATCGCCGGTCGCCGCCCCGGTGCGGCGCATGATCCCGTCGATGGCCGGGTCAGGCAGGAACTTCAGGATCGGTGACTGCAACCCGTCGCGGCCGGCTGCGGCGTCATTGACCTTGATATAGGCCAGCCCCTTGGCGCCGTAATTGGCGACGAACGCCGTGTAGTCGTCAATCTGCTTGCGCGACAGGCTGCCGCCCCCGGGCAGGCGCAGCGCCGCGACGCGGTGGCCGGGCTCGCTGGCGGCCTTGGCGAACACCTTGAACTCGACGTCCTTCAGCAGATCGGACACCTCCACCAGCTCCAGCGGCACCCGCAGGTCCGGGCGGTCGGTACCGAACCGCGCCACCGCCTCGGCATGGCCCAGGCGCGGAAACGGATCGGGCAGGTCGACGCCGATCGCCTCGGCAAAAAGTGTGCGCACCATCGCCTCCATGATCGCCGTGATCTCGGTCACGTCCATGAAGCTGGTCTCTATGTCGAGCTGGGTGAATTCCGGCTGCCGGTCGGCGCGCAGGTCCTCGTCGCGGAAGCAGCGCACGATCTGGTAGTAGCGATCCATGCCCGCCATCATCAGGAGCTGCTTGAAGAGCTGCGGCGACTGCGGCAGGGCGAAGAACTTGCCTTCGTGGGTGCGGCTCGGCACCAGGTAGTCGCGCGCTCCCTCCGGCGTCGCCTTGGTGAGCATAGGCGTCTCGATCTCGAGGAAGCCACGCTCGTCGAGGAAGCGGCGCATGTTCCGGCAGACCCTGGCGCGCAGCTCGAGGTTGGCGCGCATCGAGTCGCGGCGCAGGTCCAGATAACGGTAGCGCAGGCGGGTTTCCTCGTTGCCGACGTCGTCGTCGATCTGGAAGGGCAGCGCCTCGGCGGCGTTCAGCACCTCGACGTCGATGGCCAGGATCTCGACCTGGCCGGTCGGCAAGGCGGCATTCTCGGTCCCGGCCGGGCGGCGGCGCACCCGGCCCGCAACCTTGAGCACGAACTCGTTGCGCACCTTCTCGGCAATGCCGAAGGCCAGGGGTCGGTCGGGATCGAAAACCACCTGCACTCGCCCGCGACGGTCGCGCAGGTCGATGAAGACCACTCCGCCGTGGTCACGCCGGTGGTGGACCCAGCCGCATACCGTGACCTCCTGGTCCAGGTGGGCGGGGTTCAGGTCCCCGCAGTAATGACTGCGCATGATGGCCTCTGTCGACGGGGCGCCGGCGGCGCGTTGCGGAAAGGCGGGCATGTTACGGGGCGCGGCATGAGGGCGCAACGCCCGCCCCGGCGCGGCGAAACGGTCATTCGGCTGCCGCTTTCTTGCCGCCGCCCTTCTCGGTGCTCTCCTTCTTGGCCTTCTCGGCCTTGTGTTCCTTGTCGGCCTTGCTGGCCTTGCTGGCCTTGTCCTTGGCGGCGTCGCCGGCGGCTGCGTCTTTTTTCTTGTCGTCCTTTTTCTTGCCCTTGTCGCGAAAATCGGTCACGTACCAGCCGGTTCCCTTCAAGGCGAATCCTGCCGCCGAAACCATCTTCTTCAAGGTGCGGCGCTTGCAGGCCGGGCAGGTCTTTAGCGGCGCCTCGCTGATCGACTGCATGACCTCCAGATCATGGCCGCAGGCGGAGCAGACGTATTCGTAGATGGGCATGACAGTTCCCCGAGGATGTTGCCGGTGGGCGCAGAAAATCAGGGTTGTGGAGCAAAAAATCAAGGGGGGATGCAAGTTCCCGGCTATTGCCGTGTTCCGGGCATGGGGTATCATCACCGCCCCTGTCTTTCCTACAATCCCCGCACGCGGGCCGTTAGCTCAGCCGGTAGAGCAGCGGACTTTTAATCCGTTGGTCGCAGGTTCGACTCCTGCACGGCCCACCAAATTATTCAGTAACTTACGAACAAGTCGCCGGACAAGTTCTGATTTGGTGGCAGGATGGTGCCCGGATCCCTCTTTCTAACCCCCCGTCCAGTGCCTACACTAATTCCAGTAGCACAGCTGTCGCCTCGCGCGATTGTCACGTGCAGGATGTGCCCGGCGCACTTCTCCGTGGCTGTATCCATACCTCGGATAATTGATGGTCAGGGTCGTGCAGTCGTAGCTTGATCCACGGCCCGGCGGTGCGTCCCTCGCCTCATGCGAGGAGCTGCGTTTCATCGTGCAGAAGGATTTCCATAGACTCACTCATTAGGCGGGGGACGAACATGAGAAACAGGGTTTTGACCGTGCGGGCAATCTGGGACCCGGACGCATCCGTGTGGGTTGCCACCAGCGAGGATATCCCGGGGCTGGCGACCGAAGCGCCTACGGTCGAGGCGTTGACCGAAAAGCTTAAGGTCATGATCCCGGAGCTTCTCGACGCCAACGGCATCGGCGACGGCGACGAAGTACCGTTCCAGCTTCACAGCACACGTACCGTGATTACCAGCCGGCACGCGGCCTGATGGCCGGCTATACGGTCGAACTCAAGCGCCTGCTCACCGACGCCGGCTGTTACTTCGAAAAGTCAGGTAGAGGCGACCACGAAATCTGGTACAGCCCGATCACGAACCGCCGCTTCACCGTGGACAGCAATATCAAGTCCCGCCACACTGCCAATGCTGTCCTGAAACAAGCTGGGCTGCGGAAGGGGTTCTAGAGAACCGGCGTACCCCTCGGGCGGCCTGGTAACCTCTCTCATCTCCTGCTTCGGGAGGCAAAGATATCTTCATCAGGCGGTTTGCGAGACGCGGACATAAATTCAGAACATTCATCGTCACGCAGAAGCCGATCCTTAAAAACTTCAAGCCGAGCCTTAACAACTTCAGCTGTCAACTCAAGGCGAGGTTTAACGACTGGCCGTTTATACATTTCAATCTCATCCAGCTCATACAGATAATGTTCACAACTTCTTAGTAGACGCTTCCATAGCACCAATGTTGATTTTAAAAACTCATTGGATGGATCATGCATATGGATACGGCTCTGAATTCTCTCCACGCGTTCATTCATTGTCCGTAGTTCATTAACGAACCTTCTTTCCGTTTTATCTGCCATCCTGTCAATCGGTGATACAGGTCCATTTCGCCGTGACTCATAATTCTTTAATACTTCATGCCACCGCATCAATTTTTGTTGAACCATCCCCACAGATGGATCAGTGTTGGTTTCACGATATAAAGAGTCGTGTTTCTCGCGCAGCAACTCATACTCGGTTCGCAGCGTTTCATACTTCTCCTGCGCCGATTTACTCGATTGCAACAGTGTTTGTCGACGATCCTTGTCGGATGGATGGGTTTTTGAAATACGATAATTGATCTGTGTGACCTCGCTCTTCGCAACACGAAGTTCATCCAGTTGCTGATAGTTTAAGAAGTCGCAACTTTGCAGTAACCAGGGTAGATAGACCTCAAAGAAGAACTGGTTGTATGCATGTATGTCTCCCCAGGTAAATACGATAGGGATGGAATCGGGTCTTCTGCTTTCCGATGCAACCGACCGAAGTACGCTTTCTGGATTATTGTTGTACCAGCCATGGCAGCCCATACCTTCTCGGAACGGGATTGTGGCAACGCGCCAAGCTGGATATGAGGCAGGATAATAACGATAGAATCCAGCATTGATGAGATTAAATTCATACGTGCAGAGAAATAAATCTTTTGGGCTTTTGAGACGCGTGTGGCACTGACCCGAAAATATCGAGCCTATCACCCATCCGCAGTCCGGCCCCATATGTCCTCCGAAAG
>Ga0233425_10001821_pt1 | contig 45109 bp, 44 predicted proteins | sample Watercolumn_Towu_2_FD_181712 | JGI IMG/M metagenome (GOLD analysis project Ga0233425, IMG submission 181712) | Freshwater microbial communities from Lake Towuti, South Sulawesi, Indonesia - Watercolumn_Towuti2014_140_MG | ecosystem: Environmental > Aquatic > Freshwater > Lake | place...
TCGGATTTCCACCTCGGCGGCACCGACGCGCAGGGTTATATCCTCGGCGCCAAGTTCGGACTTGCCAAGGGTGCCTGGCTGCGCGCGCGCTGGCTGTCGGCCGACGAGATCGACGGCGCACCGCTCGGCATCGACGTCCTGCAGCTCGACCTGAACGCTAGGTTCTGACCGTCGCGATGCGCCACACGGGTCCACTCGTCATCGGCCAGGTCATCGCCCGGAGTCTGGTGGTCGCCGGGCTGCTGGCCTGCGGGCCGCTGGCGCACGCCGAGCCCAGGACCAAGAACGACCCCAACGTGGCGGCTTTGGCGAAGGCCCAGACGCTGCTGAAGCAGGTGGCCGGCCAGAAGGCCGCGGTCGAGGCCGAGCTTGCCGGCGTGCGTCTCGACTCGGCGAAGAAGGAAAAGGAGGCGAAGAAGGCGGTCGACAAGCTGCAGGAGGAGGTGGCGAGCACCAGGGCGACCCTGGATGAGACAAGCACCAACCTCGACGCGGCAAGGCAGAGCAACGCGGCCCTCGCCGGCCGCCTCAAGGACACCGAGGGGCAGCTCGAACGAACCGAGGCGGCATTGAAGGAGATGACCGCCAGCTACGAGCAGACGGATCGGACGCTGGCGCAGACGCAATCCGAGAAGGAGGACCTCGAAGCGAAACTGGCCGAGCAGACCCGGCTGACCACGGACGCGGAAGCCAGAAACCGGAAACTCCACGAGGCGGGAGTTGAACTGATGCAGCGATTCGCCGACAAGGGCGTGATGGATTCGCTGCTGCAAGCCGAACCATTCACCGGCATCAAGCAGGTGCAGATCGAGAACGTGATCGAGGAATACAGCTACAAGATCGATCAGTTGAAGATCGATCCGTCTCGGCGGCCGGCAACCGCAGCTGCTGAACCTCCGCGGTAGCTCTGGCCATCGACCGTCGCGCCTCACAAGCGCGCGATGCAGAGCCACTCCGCGCGGGTGACCGGCGTGACGGACAGCCGGTTTCCGCGCTGCAATACTCTCATGCCGGCCAGCGCGCGGTGCTCGCGAAGCTCGTCGAGACCGATGACACGTTGAAATTTGCAGACGAACCGCACGTCCACGCAGTACCAGAGCGGATTATCCGGGCGACTCCTGGGGTCATGGTGGTGGTCGTTGGGGTCGAATTGCGTCGGGTCCGGGTACCCTGCCTTCACCACCTTCATCACCCCGGCAATTCCCGGGGTTTCGCAGCTTGAGTGATAGAAGAACGCCTCGTCGCCCGCCCTGATGGTGTCGCGCAGCCAGTTGCGGACCTGGAAATTGCGGACGCCGTCCCAGGCGGTCGTCCGCCGCGGGGTACCGGCCAGATCGTCGATGCTAAACACCGACGGTTCGGATTTCATCAGCCAGTAGTTCAAAGTGAGGGGGAAAACAACGGCCGGGCTGATACCGATGAGGGGAGTGGGTTCTCCGGGATGCCGCTGCGGGCCATCGACTTGAACCGAAGTTCAAGGAGGAGCGTCGTTCGGCGAATCAGGCTTTCCGCAACACGGCGGACATGCACAACATCGCCGGAGAGTCGGCTCCGTGGGTGTTTAGTATAGGCTCAAGAAATACCAAGCCCGCTCGCGCACACCCCAGAGAATTCTGTCTCGCTGTCGGGCCGAACCCCGCGGCCCGTACCGCATCAAACCTTACGTTGACGATACGTCGGTCAGCTCCAGTTGCTGGCCGCGGGTCAGGGCACTCGCTATCTTGCTCTGGATCCGTTTCAGCCCCGTGCCCACGCTTGAAGTATAGCCCTCTTTCTGCCGTTTGTATTCCTGATACTCGTGGGCGACATTGAGGGCGGTGATGACCGCGATCCGTTCGGTGCCGATGACCTTGCCCGAGTCGCGCAACTCCTTCATCCGCTTGTTGAGGAACTCCACCGCGTGATAGAGCGACTCACGTTCGTTCTCGGCGCAGGCGACCAGGTATTCCTTGTCCAGCAAGGTGACGGCGATGGGCTTGGGGGCGTCGTTTCCCGGCGGGCTCATGTCCGGGTCTCCATGGCCTTCAGCCGCACGATCATGGATTCGACCCGGGCGCGCGCGATCTCCGTCTTCTCGATGAGCAACGACCGCTCCGCGGTCAGGGCCACATGCTGTGTCTTGAGGGCGCGGTTCTCGCTGGCGAGACTGTCGACGGTCCTGATCAGCTCGTCGACCCGCGCCTCGAGGGCGGCGAGGTCGAGCGTTTCATTGTCCTGTTCAGCCATGCTTTAATCCGCGGAGATGCGCCTGCCTCGGGCCAATATAGAGCGGCGCCCGAGGAGGGTCAACAACCGCGGCCGCGGCCCGGAACTGTGCTAATCTCGCGTGCGCAACACGCCCGCTTCCCCGGATCGCCAACGATGGACAAGCAGGAATTCGCCCGCCGCCGCAAGCGCTTGATGGACATCGTCAACTTCGGTGGCATCGCCATCATTCCGACCTCGCCGGTGCGGATCCGCAATCGCGATGTCGAATTTCCGTTCCGGCCGGACAGCGACTTCTACTATCTCACCGGTTTCCACGAACCCGAGTCCTGCGCGGTCCTGGTGCCGGACCGGCCGCAGGGCGAGTACATCCTGTTCTGCCGCGAGCGGGATCCGGAGCGCGAGACCTGGGACGGCAAGCGTGCCGGTCTCGAGGGCGCCTGCGAGATCTACGGTGCCGACGACGCCTTCCCGATCACGGACATGGACGACATCATCCCGGGGTTGCTGGAGAACAAGGAGCGCATCTATTACACGATGGGCAACGACGCCGATTTCGACCACCACATCGTCGGCTGGGTGAACCAGGTGCGTGGCCGCAGCCGGGCCGGCGTCCGCGCCCCCGAGGAGTTCATTGCCCTCGGCCATGTCCTGCACGAGATGCGGCTGTACAAGAGCAAGGGCGAGGTGGCCGCCATGCGCCGGGCCGCCCAGATATCGGCGGCGGCGCACCGCCGCGCCATGCAGCAATGCCGTCCGGGCCTGTACGAGTATCAGGTCGAGGCCGAGCTGCATCACGCATTCATGCACGGCGGTGCGCGATCGACGGCCTATCCGCCCATTGTCGGCGGCGGTGCCAACGGCTGCGTCCTGCATTACCGCGACAACGCGTCGCCACTCAGGGACGGTGATCTGCTGCTGATCGACGCCGGCGCCGAGTACGACAGCTACGCTGCGGATATCACGCGCACCTTCCCGGTGAACGGCCGTTACACGCCGGCCCAGCGCGCCGTCTACGAGGTCGTGCTGGAGGCGCAGCGCGCCGCCATCGAGCGCATCCGGCCCGGTGCGCACTGGAACGAGCCGCACGAGTCCGCGATCCGCGCCATGACCCGGGGACTGATCGATCTGGGTATTCTCAAAGGTCGCCTGAACACACTGATCAAGGAGGAGGCATACAAGCCCTATTTCATGCATCGCACCGGGCACTGGATCGGCATGGACGTGCATGATGTCGGCGAATACAAGGTCGGCGATGAGTGGCGCATGCTGGAGCCGGGCATGGTCATGACCGTCGAGCCCGGCCTCTACCTCAAGGCCGGCATGCCCGGCCTGCCGAAGCGTTACTGGGACATCGGCATCCGCATCGAGGACGACGTGCTGGTGACCCGCGACGGGAGCGAGGTGCTGAGCGCCGACGCGCCGAAAGCGGTGGACGCGGTCGAAGCGCTGATGGCCATGGCGCATGCAGCCTGATTTCGACTGCCTGATCGTCGGTGGCGGCATGGTGGGCGCAAGCCTGGCCTGCGCGCTCGATGGGGCGGGATTGCGGGTCGGTGTGATCGAGGCGGTGCCGTTTGCCGCCGACGGCCAGCCGAGTTACGACGACCGCGGCCTGGCGATATCGACGGCGTCACAGCGGATACTCGATGGGATCGGCGTCTGGTCGGGGATCGCCGCGCCGACACCCATACGGCAGATCCATATTTCCGAGCGCGGCCGGTTCTGGGTCACCCGGCTGGCGGCGCGCGATTATGGTCTGCCGGTCCTGGGGCACGTCGTCATTGCCCGCGAACTCGGCCGTGCCCTGATGCGGCGACTGCAGGTTGTCACCAGCACCGAGGTCTTTTGTCCGGCGACATTGACCTCGCTGGAAATCGCCGGCGCCGTCGCGCAGGTGGGTTTCCGTCAGGAGGGCGGCGACCGATCCGTGACGGCGCGGCTGGTGGTGGTGGCCGATGGCGCCCGGTCGCGGGCCCGGGAATTGCTGGGGATCGCCGCGCGCATTCATGATTACCGGCAGAGCGCGATCGTCGCCAACGTCACGCCGGAACGCCCGCACGCCAACACCGCCTTTGAGCGGTTCACGCCGGAGGGACCGCTGGCCCTGATGCCGCAGCCCGACAACCGCTGTGGGGTGGTGATGGGCGTACCGCAGGACCGGGTCGAAGCCGTGCTGGCGCTGTCCGAGGCCGAGTTCATCGGCCTGCTGCGCCGAAAATTCGGCGGGCGGCTGGGCGATTTCGTGCGCGTAAGCTCGCGCCAGGCCTACCCGTTGCGGCTGGTGGTGGCGGACAGGATTGCAGGCACCCGCGTTGTCGTCCTCGGCAATGCCGCCCATGCCATCCACCCGAACGCCGCACAGGGACTCAATCTGGGCTTGCGCGACGTGGCGGCGCTGGCCGAATTGCTGCATGCCGCCGGTCGTGGCGGTGGCGATGTCGGCGACGATCGGCTGACGGCCGCCTTCGCGGCCGAACGGCAGGCGGATCACCGCCGCATCATCCGCCTGTCGGACGGCCTGGCGCGGCTGTTTTACAACGAGTTGCTGCCGCTCAAGTGGCTGCGTGGCGGGGCGATGCTGGCCATGGCGGCGTTGCCGCCCTTGCGCCGGCAGCTGGTGGAACTGGCGAGCGGGCTCAAGGGTCCGGCGCCGCGACTGGTGCGGGGACTGCCGCTGTGAACGGCTGGCGCGATCGGCAGGGGGCCGGGCGCGACGTGGCCGTGATCGGCGCTGGCGTCGTTGGGCTGGCCGTGGCGGCGCTGCTCGGGCGGGCCGGTTTCAAGGTCGCGCTCGTCGACGCATTGCCCGCGGCCACATTCGATCCGGCAGGCGAATACGACCTGCGCGTCTATGCCCTGACCCGCGCCTCGGAACGCATCCTCGCCGCGGCCGGGGCCTGGGACTTCATCGCCGGCAGTCGGCACGGCAGTTTCCGATCGATGGAGGTCTGGGACGAGGGGTCCCGGGGCCGAATCCGGTTTGATTCGACGATGCTGGCGGAGGCAGCACTCGGCAGCATCGTCGAGCAGAATCTCATCCGCCATGCCCTGGAACGGCGGATTGCGACTCTGCCGGATGTCGAGTGGCTGCGACCGGCCGCGCTCGCCACCTGGCGCGCCGACGAGACCGCGCTGCATCTCACCCTCGACGACGGCCGGACGTTCTGGGCGCCGCTGGTCGTGGGCGCCGACGGTGCGCGGTCACGGGTGCGGACGCTCGCCGGCATCGGCTACGAGCGACAGGACTACGATCATCACGCCATCGTCTGTAATGTCGGGCACGAACAAGCCCACGACGATACCGCCCGCCAGCGTTTCCTGCCGACCGGGCCGGTCGCCTTCCTGCCGCTCGCCGACGCACGGCAGAGTTCCATCGTCTGGTCGACGGCGCCGGAGCTGGCCGAGCGGCTGATGGCGCTGGATGACGCGACTTTTTGCGCCGAACTCACTTTGGCCTTCGAGGGCCGGCTGGGGCGGGTGACCGGCACCGGCCCGCGCGCCCGGTTTCCCCTGGCGCGGGCAAGCGCCGCGAGCTACGTGGTCCCGCGCGTCGCCCTGATCGGTGATGCCGCCCATTCGATTCATCCGCTCGCGGGGCAGGGGGCGAATCTGGGGCTGCTCGACGCGGCGACGCTGGCGGACATCGTGGTGGCGGCGCGGGAGTCGGGCGCCGATATCGGCAGCCTGCGGGTCCTGCGCCGCCATGAGCGCTGGCGCCGCGGCGAGAACCTCGCCATGCAATCGCTGATGACCGGATTCAAGGACCTCTTTGGCGCGTCCCGTCCCGCGCTACGCTGGCTACGGGGCACCGGGCTGACTGCGGTCGACAGGGCCGGACCGCTCAAGAACCTGATCATGCGCCGGGCGATGGGGCTGACCGGCGACCTGCCGCGTTACGCCCTGCCCGGGTGATGCCGCGATTCTTTCAGGTGGCGGCGATCGGCGGATGGTGGATCATCTGCACGACGTTGCCGTCCGGATCCTCGCAGTAGAAGCTGCGGGCACCGTCGCGGTGGGTCCGCGGCGCGGTGCGCATCCGGACGCCGTGCGCGAGCATGAATTCGTGCCAGGCATCGACGTGCCCAGGGTCGCCGAGGACGAAGCCGATATGGTCCAGCCGCTGGCCGGAGGCCGCGTGCGGTTCGCCCGCCCGGTGCAGGGCGAGGTTGTCGTTGCCGGAGCAGAGGTAGACGTTGTCGGGATCCGGTCGCCACTCGACCTTCATGCCGAGCAGTTCGACGTAGAAACGCTCGCAGGCCGCGAAGTCGCGGACGAACAAGGCCACATGGCGCAGGCCGCGGGTGGCGGGTGGTCGTTGTATCATGGTCAGCACTCCTGCCTTTGCCGATGACGCCAAGCCTACGGTACGCCGCGCCATGACGACAGTCCCGCCCGCCCTGTTCGAATCGACCCTGAGCAGTCTGCCGCTCATCTATCGCGGCAAGGTGCGCGACGTCTACGCCGTCGGTGACGACGAACTTCTGATCGTGACCACGGACCGGCTTTCGGCCTTCGACGTGGTGCTGCCCGATCCGATCCCCGGCAAGGGCGCGGTGCTGACCGCGGTGTCCAATTTCTGGTTCGCGCGCATGGGCCACATCGTCCCGAACCACCTGCTCGCCCGTCGCCTCGATGATCTGCTGTCTGATCCGGAGGAACGGTCGCAGGTCGAGGGACGGGCCATCGTCACGCGCCGGCTCAAGGCCCTGCCCGTGGAGGCGGTGGTCCGTGGCCATCTCATCGGTTCGGGGTGGAAGGATTACCAGGCCACCGGCGCGGTCTGCGGGATTCCGCTGCCGCCGGGCCTGAAGCAGGCGGCGAGACTGCCGGAACCCGTCTTCACGCCGGCGACCAAGGCGCCCAAGGGCGCGCATGACGAGAACATCGACTTCGCCGCCGCCACCCGTATCCTCGGCGAGCCGCTGGCGGCCCTGATTCGTGACGTCAGCCTGCGCATCTACCGCGACGCCGCCGCCCATGCGGCCCGACGCGGCATCATCATTGCCGACACCAAGTTCGAGTTCGGGCTCGACGCCCAGGGCGGACTGGTGCTGATCGACGAGATCCTGACGCCCGATTCGTCACGCTTCTGGCCGGCGGATTCGTGGCGGGAAGGCGAGAGCCCGCCGTCCTTCGACAAGCAGTTCGTGCGCGACTATCTGGAGACGCTCGACTGGAACAAGGCCGCGCCGGGTCCGCGCCTGCCTGCCGCGATCATCGAGAAAACGGCGGCGAAATACCGCGAGGCCCAACGCCGGCTGACCGGCGTGTAATCGGCGGCGAAATACCGCCCACCGCCTATTTGGTGCGGATCAGCATCGCCTCGATCTTGTCGATCGGGACGACGCCGTCGAAGTATTCCTTGCCGGCGAGCCCGCTGAGCTGGGCCGCCGCGTCGGTGACCATCTTGACGGTCCCGGTCAGTTCCTCGCCGGAGACGAGCTTCAGGGTCACGGTCTTGCCCTTCTGCAGCGCCACCGTCCGCGCCAGCGTGTCGCCGGGCTGGATGGTGAAGTCCTCGGCGGCGACGGGACCGGCGGCGAGCAGCGAGGCGAGCAGGATGACGGCAGCCGAGTGGTTCATCGCGATGGCTCCTTTAAGGATTGCGGATCGGCCGGCACTATAGCACGCAGGTCGGAAACGATCGGCCGCTAGGCGGCCGCCTGCTCCATCTCGTCGCGGTACTGGCCCAGGGTGGCGAGGCCGTTCATCCTGGCGCGGTGGTGCAGGGCCTTGTGGCCGGCCGGGACGTTGGCGGCGAGACCCTTCCAGGCCTTGAGTGGTGCATCCTGCAGGGCGCGGCCATAGGAGAAGGACAGCGGCCAGGGAAGCCTGGCACCGGCGTTCATGGCGTTCAGATGCGCGGTCGACGGCACCGGCGCCTGGCCGCCGGAAAGGAACACGATCCCGGGTATCGATGCCGGCACGCCATTGAGCAGCGCCTGCACGGTCAGGTCGGCGACCTGCCGCACGCTCGCCTGTGTCGCGCACTTCTTGCCGGGCACGACCATGTTGGTCTTGAGGATCGTGGTCTCGAAGTCGACCCGGGCGAGGTCGAGCGCGTCGAACAGGCGGCGCAGGGTTTCGACGGTGACGTCGTAGCAGCGCCCGATCGGATGATCGCCCTCCATCATCACCTCCGGTTCGACCATCGGCACCAGCCCCGCCTCCTGGCAGAGGGCCGCGTAGCGGGCGAGGGCGTGGACGTTGGCGTGAATGCCGCCCGCCGTGGGGACGCCGGCGGCGATGTTGATGACCGCCCGCCACTTGCAGAACCTGGCCCCCAGGCCCACGTACTCCTCGAGCCGCTTGCGCAGGCCGTCGAGGCCCTCGGTGACCTCCTCGCCGGGGAAGCCGGCGAGCGGCTTGGAGCCGGTGTCGACCTTGATTCCGGGGAGGACGCCCTGCCGCTTCATGGCGTCGACGAACCGCTCGCCGGTGGCGGTCGACTGCCGGATGGTCTCGTCGAACAGGATCACACCACTGATGTAGTCGGCGGCGCCGGGCGCCGTGAACAGCATCTCGCGGTAGGCGCGCCGCGTCTCCTCGGTGGACTCGATGCCGATGGAATCGAAGCGCTTCTTGATGCTCGGAAAGCTTTCGTCGGCGGCAAGGATACCCTTGCCGGCTGCGACCATGGCCTTGGCGACGGCCGCCATTTCGGTGTTGATGCTGGGCATGATTGTCTTCCTGAGTGGGATTGGGTGGATACGAAAGTGGTCCCGATTATAAGGCAGCGCCATGACCGCGCCAGCGGCTCGGGACAGACCACGAATCAGTAGTGGCGCCCGATGATGTCGCCGATGCGCACGATCTTCATCAGGTTGGTGCCGCCGGTGGTGCCGCGGATGTCGCCCTTGGTGACGATGACCAGGTCGCCATCGCCGATCGCCTGGCGCTCCAGCAGCAGGTCGACCAGTTCGCGGTTGACCTCCAGCGAATCGGTATGGGTGACGTCGTAGTTGATGGGATAGACGCCACGATAGAGGGTGACCTTGCGCTGGGCCTCGACGTGCCGGGTGAAGGCGAAGATCGGTATCGCCGAGTTGATCCGCGACATGGTGATGCAGGTGTTGCCGGTCTCGGTCAGGGCGGCTATGGCCTTGACGTCGAGGCGGTTGGCGGCGTACATGGCCGACATCGCGATCGCCTCGTCGATGCGGTCGAAATGCACGTCCAAGCGGACGTGCGAGTCGAGTTCCTCCCATTGCCGCTCGCTGCCGAGGCAGATCCTCGACATCGCCTCAACGGCCTGGGCCGGGTGTTTGCCGACGCTGGTCTCCGCCGACAGCATCACCGCATCGGTGCCATCGATCACGGCGTTGGCGACATCGAAGACCTCGGCACGGGTCGGAATCTTGTTCTCGATCATCGATTCCATCATCTGGGTGGCGATGATCACGACGCGCTTCATCTGCCGGGCGATGCGGATCAGCCGCTTCTGCACCGGGGCGAGGAAGGCGTCGCCGATCTCGACGCCCAGATCGCCGCGCGCGATCATGATGCCGTCGGCGGCCTGGATGATGTCCTCGATGTTGTCGAGGGCCTCGGCCCGTTCGATCTTGGCGATGATGCCGCAGCGGCCACCGGCCTTGTTCACCAGGCGGCGGGCCTCCTCGATGTCACCGGCGTTGCGCGGGAAGGAGACGGCGATGTAATCCGCGCCCTGGGCGACGGCATGCTTGAGATCGGCCTTGTCCTTGGTGGTGAGCGACTCGGCCGACAGGCCGCCGCCCTCGCGGTTCAGGCCCTTGTTGTTGGACAGCCGGCCGCCGAGCAGGGTCACGCATTCGACCGCGCTGCCGCGCACGGCCTCGACCTTGAGGATGATGCGGCCGTCGTCGATGATCAGCCGGTCGCCGGCCTTGACGTCGCGCGGCAGGTTCTTGTAGGTGACACCGACCCGGTGCTCGTCGCCGGCGTCGGCCGCAAGCCTGGAGTCGATGACGAATTCGTCGCCCTCCTCCAGATAGACCGGCCCGTCGCGGAAGCGCTCGATGCGGATCTTCGGGCCCTGCAGGTCGGCGATGATGCCGACCTCGGTGCCGGCGATGGCCGCCTGATCGCGCACCAGACGGAAGCGCGGTTCGTGGCGGGCGTGGGTCTCGTGCGAGTAGTTGATGCGCGCGACATCCATGCCGGCGGCGATCAGTTTGCGCATGATGCCCGGGTCGTCCGTGGCGGGCCCGAGGGTGGCGACGATCTTGGTCCGTCGAAGCGCCATCGCCGGTCGCTTAATAGCCCTCGCTCGGATGCATGCGGTTCGGCATGGCGCGGGCGCGCTCATCGAGGATGGCGATCGCGGGCAGGGTCTTGCCTTCCAGGTATTCGAGGAAGGCCCCGCCGGCCGTCGAGATGTAGGAGATGCGGTCGCCGACGCCGTACTTGGCGATGGCCGCGAGCGTGTCGCCGCCGCCGGCCACGGAGTAGGCCTGACTGCCGGCGATGGCTTCCGCCAGCGTCCGTGTGCCGCCGCCGAACTGGTCGAATTCGAAAACGCCGAGCGGCCCGTTCCAGCAGATGGTGGCCGCGGCCCGCAGCCGCTCCGCGTAGGATTGCGCGGTCTCGGGTCCGACATCGAGGATCAGATCGTCATCGGCGACGTCGGCGGCCGGCTTGATCGTGGCCGCCGCGTCGGCGGCGAAGGCCTTGGCGGTGACGATGTCGGTCGGCAGCGGTACGGCGGCGCCGCGCGCCGCCGCCTTGGCCATGAGCCGCCGGGCGGTGTCGAGGAGGTCGTCCTCGCACAGCGACTTGCCGATCGGCAGACCGGCGGCCTTCATGAAGGTGTTGGCGATGCCACCGCCGACGATCAGCTGATCGACGACGTCGAGCAGCGATTCCAGGACCTCGAGCTTGGTCGATACCTTGGAGCCGCCGACGATGGCGATGAGCGGCCGCACCGGCTTGTCCCGTACCTGCCGCAGGGCTGCCATCTCGGCCTCGAGCAACGGGCCGGCCGCCACCTGCGGCGCGTACTTGGCGATGCCGTGGGTCGAGGCCTCGGCGCGGTGCGCGGTGGCGAAGGCGTCGTTGACGTAGACATCGCAGAGGGATGCCATCCGCCGCGCCAGGTCGTCGTTGTCTTTCTTCTCACCGGGCAGGAAGCGGACGTTCTCGCACAGCACCACCTCGCCTTCGGCGACCTCGACGCCGCCGATCCAGTCGCGGGCCAGTCGCACCGGCCTGCCGAGCAACTCGGCCAGCCGATCGGCGACGGGGGCCAGCGATAACGCCGGGTCGTCCTGACCCTCCTTGGGCCGGCCGAGATGCGAAACCACCATGACCCGGGCGCCGGCATCGGCGGCAAGCCGGATCGTCGGCACGGCGGCTCTAATCCGTGTGTCGTCGGTGATGCGGCTGCCGTCCATGGGCACGTTGAGGTCCTCGCGGATCAGCACGCGCCGGCCGCGCAGGTGGATGTCGTTAAGGGTCAGCATACGGGCTGGTGCCGTGATGAGGCGCCACCGACGACGGCTATTTCGCCCGGGACCAGGCGACGGCGACGTCGAGCATGCGGTTGGAGAATCCCCACTCGTTGTCGTACCAGGCCAGCACCTTGCACAGGCGGCCGCCGATGACCTTGGTCTCGCTGGCCTCGTAGATCGAGGAGTGCGGGTCGTGGTTGAAGTCGATGGAGACCAGCGGATCGGCGTTGTAGGCAAGCACGCCCTTAAGGGGGCCGCCCGCATATTCCTTGATGATGGCGTCGATCTCCTGCTTGCTGGTGTCGCGGGCAGCGGTGAAGGACAGGTCCACCAGCGACACATTGATGGTCGGCACCCGGACCGCCAGGCCGTCGAGCCTGCCCTTGAGCTCCGGCAACACCAGGCCGACGGCCGCCGCCGCCCCGGTCTTGGTCGGGATCATCGACTGGGTGGCCGACCGCGCCCGGCGCAGGTCCTTGTGATAGACGTCGGTCAGCACCTGATCGTTGGTGTAGGCATGGACCGTGGTCATGACGCCGGCGGTGACCCCGATGCGCTCGTGCAGCGGCTTGACCAGCGGCGCCAGGCAGTTGGTGGTGCAGGAGGCGTTGGAGATGACCGTGTGCGCCGCCCGCAGCTGATCGTGGTTGACGCCATAGACGACGGTGGCATCGACCTCGTCGGAGGCCGGCGCCGAGATGATGACCTTGCTGGCGCCACCGGCCAGGTGCTTGCCCGCCTTGTCGCGGGTGGTGAAGAGGCCGGTGCATTCGAAGACGAATTCGGCGCCGAGTTCGCCCCAGGGGAGTTTGGCGGGGTCCTTCTCGGCCAGCACGCGGATGCGGTTGCCGTTGACGACCAGGGCATCGCCGTCGACCCTCACCTCGCCGGGGAAGCGGCCGTGGGCACTGTCGTAACGGGTCAGGTGGGCGTTGGTGTGGGCGTCGCCGAGGTCGTTGACGGCCACAATCTCGATCTCGTCCGTGCGGCCGGATTCGTACAGCGCGCGCAGGACATTGCGGCCGATGCGGCCATAACCGTTGATGCCGACTTTAATCGTCATGTCGATTCTCCGTAATGGGTTACAACCCGCGCGCGGCGGGACGCGATCTCGAAATTAACCGGTGGAATCCCCTAGCTGCAGCTTGTGGTGGCGCTTATGACCTGCCGGACCGCCCGAACGACATTATCCACGGTGAAGCCGAAGTGCCGGAACAGCGCCTCGGCCGGGGCGGACTCGCCGAAAGTATCCATGCCGATGACCGCGCCGTCCAGCCCCACGTACTTGCGCCAGCCGTCGCCCGATCCGGCCTCGACCGCGACGCGGCCGCGTACCGCGGGCGGCAGCACCGCTTCGCGGTAGGCCGCGGGCTGGGCATCGAATCGCTCGCCGCACGGCATCGACACGACCCGCAGGCGCCGCCCTTCGGCGGCCAGTGCCGCCGCCGCCTGCACGGCCAGGGCCACTTCGGAGCCGGTCGCGATCAGGATTGCCTCCGGCGTGCTCGCGCAGTCGACGAGCACGTAGCCGCCGCGGGCGATGTCGTCGATCTGGGCCGTGGTGCGGGGCTGATGCGGCAGGTTCTGTCGTGAGAAGAGCAGGGCCGCCGGCCCATCGCGGCGTTCGATGGCCGCTTTCCAGGCGACCGCCGATTCGACCGCGTCGCCGGGCCGCCAGACGTCCAGGTTCGGGATCAGGCGCAGCGACGCCGCGTGCTCCACCGGCTGATGGGTCGGACCGTCCTCGCCGAGGCCGATGGAATCATGGGTGTAGACGAACAGGCAGCGCTGTTTCATGAGCGCGGCGAGGCGCACGGCATTGCGGGCATAGTCGGAGAAGACGAGGAAGGTGCCGCCGTAGGGAATGAAGCCGCCATGCAGGGCCAGCCCGTTCATGATCGCCGACATCGCGAATTCGCGGACGCCGTAATAGATGTAGTTGCCGTCCGGCTGCCTGGCGGAAATGCCCTTCGATCCGGACCACAGGGTCAGATTGGAACCGGCGAGGTCGGCGGAACCGCCGATCAGCTCCGGCAGCACCGCGGCATATGCGGCGATGGCGTTCTGCGACGCCTTGCGCGAGGCGATGGTCTCGCCCTTGGCCGCGACCGCGGCAATAAACGCCTTGCTCAACTCCGGCCAACTCGCGGGCAGGTCGCCCCGCAGGCGCCGTTCGAACTCCGCCGCCAGTTCGGGGTGCGTCTGCCGGCAGGCGGCAAGTGTTTTCGTCCACGCCGCCTGCGCCGTGCCGCCGCGCGTGCGGGCAGCGAAGGCCGCATAGACCTCCGGCGGAATCACGAAGGGCTGATGGGTCCAGCCCAGTGTCTGCCGCGCGCGCGCAATCTCGTCCGCCCCCAGCGCCGCGCCGTGACAGGCCTCGGTGCCCTGCTTGGTCGGGGCGCCATAGCCGATCACCGTCTTGCAGCAGATGAGGCTCGGGCGATCGGTCGCGGCCCGCGCCGCCACGATCGCCGCGTGGATCGCATCCGAGTCATGGCCGTCGACGGCGCGGATGACCTGCCAGCCGTAGGCCTCGAACCGCGCCGGGGTGTCGTCGGTGAACCAGCCCTGCACCTCGCCGTCGATGGAGATGCCGTTGTCGTCGTAGAAGACGATCAGCTTGCCCAGGCCCAGGGTGCCGGCCAGCGAGCAGGCCTCGTGCGAGATGCCTTCCATGAGGCAGCCGTCGCCGGTGAAGACATAGGTGTAATGATCGACCAGCGTGAACCCGTCGCGGTTGTAGCGGGCGGCGAGCGCCGCCTCGGCGATGGCCATGCCGACGGCGTTGGCCAGGCCCTGGCCGAGCGGCCCCGTCGTTGTCTCGACGCCCGGCGCGCAGCCGTATTCCGGGTGTCCGGGGGTCCTGGAGTGCAGCTGGCGGAAGCGCCGGATTTCGTCCAGCGACAGGTCGTAGCCGCTCAGGTGCAGGAGGGCATAGAGCAGCATCGAGCCGTGGCCGTTGGAGACGATGAAGCGATCACGGTCGGGCCAGTGCGGATCGGCCGGATTGTGCCGGAGGAAATCGTTCCACAGGACCTCGGCGATGTCGGCCATGCCCATGGGCATGCCGGGGTGGCCCGAGTTGGCCTGCTGCACGGCGTCCATGGCCAGTGCCCGGATGGCATTGGCGCACTCGCGCCGGCCGCCGCGGTCGCGGGCAATAGCGTCCTGAGGCACGGATCGCTGGGCGTCGTTCATGGGCAGGCCGGGACTCGCGGAATCGTCTGCCGGCGGGGCCGGCGCAAAGGGGGCGCCATTTTTACCCAGCTTGCCGTTGCGGGCAATAGACCGTGACCGTATCCGGGTTCCGCCGCATCGACGGTACCGGGCTCCATGGATTACCCTAGTGCCTCAACCCATAAGTTTCGCTATGTTCGACGCGCCCCGCATCGCCGATTGCCTTGTCGCTCATCCTCGCCATAGCTACAGCTATGGCTGCGGTTCGCTTCGCGCACTCGGCGCGCGGATGCGCGTCTCTGCATGTACGCAAACTTATGGGTTGAGGCACTAGCTGCATGCACGAACTGTCACTCTGTCAGGGGATACTCGACGCCATCGTGGCGGAGTCTCGCCGGCAGGCGTTCCGGCGCGTGCGCGGCGTGCAATTGGAGATCGGCGCACTGGCCGGGGTCGACGGCGAGGCGTTGCGTTACGCCTGGGAAACGGTTGCCGCCGGCACGTTGGCCGCCACCGCCGTTCTGGAGATCGTTGCCGTTCCGGGGGTCGCCTGGTGTCCGGCCTGCCGCGCGACGATCAATATAGGTGAGTATTACGACCCTTGTTCCCGCTGCCACGGTCATGGGCTGAAGATCAGTGGCGGCGAACAGCTGCGGATCCGGCAGCTCGAGGTGGAATGAACATGTGCGCGACCTGCGGTTGCGGCGGCGACCACGTCCACGATCATGACCATGGCCCGACGCCCGGACACGGCGGCGAGTCGCCGGCCCATCATCACCCGCATGAAGAGGTCATGGGCATCGATGGAACGCGAATCGTTCGGATGGAGCAGGATATCCTCGCCCGCAACGATGCCCATGCGGCAGAGAACCGCCGGCACTTCGCCGAGCGGGCGATCCTGGCGCTCAATCTGGTCTCCAGTCCGGGCTCTGGCAAGACGACCCTGCTCGAAAACACCCTCCGCTGGTTGCACGGCCGCTGCCCCGTGGCGGTCATCGAGGGCGACCAGCAGACCGCGCTCGACGCCGAGCGCATTCGCGTCACCGGCACGCCGGCCGTGCAGATAAATACCGGCAGGGTCTGTCACCTGGACGCGCACGGGGTCGGCCATGCGCTGGCGGATCTGCCGGCGCTCGATCGCGGGATACTGTTCATCGAGAACGTGGGCAACCTCGTCTGTCCGGCCCTCTTCGACCTGGGCGAGGCCACCACCGTCCTGATCCTGTCGGTTACCGAGGGCGAGGACAAGCCGCGCAAGTATCCCGCCATGTTTCACCGCGCCAATCTCATCCTGATCAACAAGATCGACCTGCTGCCGTACCTGCGGTTCGATCTGGACGCCTGTCTGACCCATATCCGGCAGACCAATCCGGGTGCAGATATCATTCAGATCGCCGCCAGCACCGGGCAGGGCATGGATCGCTGGCACGACTGGCTGGAGCGGCGGCGGCACGACCTGCTGCAAGCACGGTTGGCCCGCCTGGAGGGCGATGCGGCCGCGCTCCGCGAGGACCTGGATCGGTCCGGCAGGGCCCGCGTCTAGGCATGCGAACGGTTGCCGCAGAGATGCCGGCCCGGTCGCGGAACGGCGCGGCAGCGGCGCGGCAGCGCCGGCGCATGGAACTGCGCGGCCGCGTGCAGGGCGTCGGCATGCGGCCGTACCTGAGTCGGCTGGCGGCGGAGCTTGGACTTGCCGGCTGGGTGGGCAACGTGCCGGATGGGGTCGTCGTCGAGATCGAAGGCACGACCTTCGCCCTTGCCCGTTTCGATCGGCGGCTTCGGGAGGGCCTGCCGGCGCGGGCGCACATCGAAGACATTCAATCGACGATGCTCGTGCCGCTCGGCGCGACCGACGGTTTCCACATCATCGACAGCCTCTTGCAGGGGCGTCCCAGTCCCTGCATCCCGCCCGACCTGGCCACCTGCCCGGCCTGCGTCAGCGAGCTGTTCGATCCGGGCAACCGCCGTTACCGTCACCCCTTCATCAGTTGCTGCGATTGCGGGCCACGCTACAGCATCCTGCGCGCGCTCCCCTTCGATCGGTCGCGGACGGTCATGGCCGGATTCGAGCCCTGCCCGCGGTGCATGGCCGAATACGCCGATCGCGATGATCGCCGCTACCATGCGCAGACGCTTTGCTGCCACGACTGCGGTCCGCGGCTGGAGTGGCTGAACGCCCGCGGCGAGCGGGACGGCAGCGGCGGTGAGGCCCTGGCCGGCGCGCTGGACGTACTGCGTGGCGGCGGCATCGTTGCCCTGCGAGGCGTCGGCGGCTTCCAGCTGCTGGTCGACGCCGGCCGCGAGGCGGCAGTCGCCGGGCTCCGCGCCCGCAAACAGCGCCCCGCCAAGCCATTCGCCCTGCTCATGGATGCAACGATGGCGACCGCACTGGCCGAGCCATCGGCCGAGGAAATGGACTGGCTGCAGTCCGCGGCGGCACCCATCGTCCTGCTCCGCCGCCGGGCCGTCGGCCGAATGCCGACCGTCGCGCCCGCAGTCACGCCAGGATTGTCACGCCTGGGCGTCATGCTGCCGGCATCGCCGCTGCATCACTTGATCGTCGCCGACTTCGGCGCGCCCCTGGTCGCCACCAGCGGCAATCGCGGCGGCGAACCGCTCTGCCTTTCCACCGCCGAGGCACTGGATCGGCTGGCCGGCATCGCCGACGGTTTTCTCGTCCATGATCGCGACATCCTCCGCCCGCTCGACGATTCCGTCCTGCGCCTGGCCGCGGGCCGGCCCCTCACGTTGCGCCGGGCGCGGGGTTACGTACCGGAACTGATCGACCTCGCCGCTCCGATCCCGGCCCTGGTTGCGGCCGGCGGCCAGCAGAAGTGCGTGGCCGCTGCGGGTACGGGCACTTTGGCCCTGGTCGGGCCGCACCTGGGCGATCTGGACGATGCCCTCACCCGTGATCTGCACCGGCAGGCCCTTGACGAATTGCCTGCCTGGCTTGGCATTGATCCCGTTGCCTGCGCCGGTGACCGGCATCCGGACTACGGCGCGGTGCCGGCGGGCGACGACGAACTGCCCGTGGTCCCCGTCGGTCACCATTACGCGCACGCCCTGGCGTGCATGGCCGAGCATGCGATCGAACCGCCGTTTCTCGCCATCGCCTGGGATGGTCTGGGGCTGGGCGAGGACGGCTCGCTGTGGGGCGGCGAGTTCCTGCGCGTCGATGATCGGGGCTGCCGGCGTCTGGCCAGTCTGCTGCCGCTGCCGCTGCCGGGCGGCGAGGCGGCGATACGCGAGCCGCGGCGCATGGCCCTGGCGGCGTTGCATACGCTGTATGGCGCCGACTGCCTGGCCAGGATGCCGCCGCCCCTGCGCGCCCGGTTCGCGTCCGGGGAGGCCGAGGCCCTGCTGCGGTTGCTGGGGCGACCGAGGCTGAACCCGTCGTGTTCCAGTGTCGGTCGCCTCTTCGACGCCGTCGCCGCGCTGCTCGACCTGTGTGCGATCAACCGCCACGAAGGCGAAGCGGCGATGCTGCTCGAGGCCTGCGCCGAAACGGCGGACATCGCCGTGGCGCGGCCGTACTCCTTCGCCCTGCTCGACGGCGAGCCGTTGCGCATCGACTGGCGGCCGTTGCTCGCCGAACTCGTCGCCGATTTCGAGGGTGGCGCCGACCACGCCGTGATCGCGGCCCGCTTCCATGTCACGCTCGCGGAGGCCGCGCTCCGCATCGCGGCGATGGCGATTCCCATACCGATCGCGCTGTGCGGCGGCTGTTTTCAGAACCGGTTGCTGCTCGAGGCATGTGTCGATCGTTTGCGCCGCGCCGGCCATGCCGTTTACTGGCCGCAGCGCGTGCCGCCCAATGACGGTGGCCTCGCACTCGGCCAGCTGCTCGGGGCGGCGCGCCGGCTGCAGCAGGCCTGACCATGTGCCTCGCCGTTCCCGGAAGGGTCCTGAGCGTCGCCGCCGGCGACGATCCCCTGCTGCGCCAGGCCCGGGTCGATTTCGACGGCGTGATCAAGGAAGCGAGCCTCGCCTGCGTGCCGGAGGCCGTTCCCGGCACTTGGGTGATCGTGCATGCCGGCGTCGCCATCGCCTGTCTGGACGAGGCCGAGGCGCAGGAGACCCTGGCGGCGCTGCGCGGGTTGGCGGCGGCGGGGCAAGGCGATCGGGTCTGAGCCGTGCGCGACCTCGACGCCTATCGCGATGCCGACACGGTACGCGGGCTCGCCGGTCGAATCGCCGCGACCGTGAACCGGCCGTGGACCCTGATGGAGGTGTGCGGCGGCCAGACGCACGCGATCCTCGGCTTTGGCCTCGATCACCTGCTGCCCCCGTCACTGTCGCTCATCCACGGACCGGGCTGCCCGGTCTGCGTCACGCCCGTGGCCATCGTCGATCAGGCGGTGGCGCTTGCCCGGCGGCCCGCGGTGACCCTGTGCACCTTCGGTGACATGCTCCGGGTCCCGGGCTCGGAAGGCGATCTGCTCGCCGCCCGGGCCGCGGGCGGCGCCGTGCACATGGTCTATTCGCCCCTGGATGCGCTGGATTACGCGCGCCGGCAGCCGGATCGGCAGGTCGTGTTCTTCGCGGTCGGCTTCGAGACCACGGCGCCGGCCAGCGCGCTGGCCGTGCGTCAGGCGCTGCGCCTTGGTGTCGACAATTTCACGCTGCTGGTGGCGCATGTGCGGGTGCCGCCGGCGCTCGAAACCCTGCTCGCCGCGCCCGGCAACCGCGTCCAGGGCCTGCTCGCCGCCGGTCATGTCTGTGCGGTCATGGGCTACGAAGAATACGAACCCGTCGCCGAGCGCTTCCGCACGCCGATCGTGGTGACCGGATTCGAGCCCGTGGACATCCTGAGCGGCGTGCTCGTCTGCGTCGAACAGCTCGAACGCGGCGAATATCCGGTGGTCAATGCCTATGGCCGCGCCGTGACGCGTGCCGGCAACCGCACGGCCCGGCGGCTCCTGGAGGAGGTGTTCCGGCCGGTGGACCGCGCCTGGCGCGGGATGGGAACGATCCCCGCTGGCGGCCTCGAGCTCACGCCGGGTTTCCGTCGCTTCGACGCGATCGAGCGCTTCGGTACCAGCGTCTCTCCACACGTCGAACCCGACCGGTGCCACAGCGGCGAGGTGCTGACCGGGCGGCTGGACCCGCGCGCCTGTCCGGCCTTCGGTCGCGAATGCACCCCGGAGCACCCGCTGGGGGCGACGATGGTTTCGTCGGAAGGGGCCTGCGCCGCCTATTATCGCTACCGTCATGTCCAGTGATCCGACGTTCGCCCCGGGCTGCCCGCTGCCCGCCGCCGGCTACGCGCTGACGGTGATGGCGCACGGCGGCGGCGGGCGGCTGATGCAGCAACTGCTCGACCGGCTGATACGGCCGGCCCTGGACAACCCCTGGCTGGCGCAGCGTCACGACGCGGCCGTCATCGAATGCGGCGGCGTTCGACTTGCCTTCACCACCGATGCGTACGTGGTCAAGCCCTTGTTCTTTCCCGGTGGCGACATCGGCAAGCTGGCCGCCTGCGGCACGCTCAACGACCTGGCCGTGGCCGGCGCCCGCCCGTTGTTCCTGAGCGCCGCGCTGGTCATCGAAGAGGGCTTCCCGCTCGCCGACCTCAAGACCGTGCTGACCAGCCTGAACGCCGCGGCCCGCGCGGCGGGGACCGCGGTGGTGACCGGCGACACCAAGGTCGTGGAGCGCGGCAAGGGCGACGGCCTCTACATCGCGACCAGCGGCATCGGCGTCATCGACCACCCGCAGCGCATCGGACCCCGCGCCATCCGCGCCGATGACGCCGTTCTGGTCAGTGGCGATCTCGGGCGCCATGGCGTCGCCGTGCTCGCCGCCCGCGAAGGCCTCGGTTTCGAAACGACCGTGCAAAGCGATTGCGCCGATCTGTCGGCGCTGGTCATGGACCTGATCGCCGCCGGTCACGAGTTGCACTGCCTGCGCGATCTGACGCGCGGCGGGCTGGCGGCGGCGCTGGTCGAGCTCGCGCGAGACGCCGGCGTCGACATCGAAGTGGACGATGCGGCGATCCCGGTGGCGCCCGGGGTGCGCGCCGCCAGCGGAATCCTCGGCCTCGATCCGCTCCACCTGGCCAACGAGGGGCGCATGGTCCTGTTCGTGCCGCCGGCGCAGGCGGACGCGACCCTGGCGCGACTCAGGGGCCATCCGCTGGGACGGGAAGCGGCCCGCATCGGCGTCGTGCGCGGCGGGCGCGGTGGCGTGCGGTCGCGGTCGGCCTACGGCACGTTCAGGGTCATCGACCTGCCGAGCGGCGAGCAGTTGCCGCGGATCTGCTGACACCCCGGCCGCCGTGTCGCGGACATTTCACACTTGAACCCTTAAAATCAGGCGATGGTGGTGGACCCTGTCGAAGCGATCATCCGGCGATACCGATCGGATCCGACGTACCTGATCCAGATCCTGCGCGAGATCCAGGAAGCCCTGGGCTACATCACACCGGCGGCGATCGACGAGCTGGAGATCGGGCTTAAGGTCCCGCGCACCCGGATCGAGAGCGCCGCCAGTTTCTATTCGTTCCTCGACCTGAAGCCGGCCGGCCGCTACCGGATCCGGTTCTCCGACAACATTACCGATCGCATGCTCGGCAACATGGCATTGCTCGAACGCATGTGCGGGCAACTCTGGGTTGAGCGTGGCAAGGTGTCGGAGGACGGGCTGGTGAGCGTCGACACCACCTCCTGCACCGGCATGTGCGATCAGGGGCCGGCCATCCTCGTCAACGGCCGCGCCGTCACCCGTCTGACCGCCGGGCGGGTGGATGCCATCTGCGACCTGGTACGCGGCGCCACCCCGCTCGACGCCTGGCCCGCGGAATTCTTCCACGTCGACGATAATATCCGCCGCTGTGACGCCCTGATGGACAGCCACCTGGGGTCGGGTGACGCCCTGCGATCGGCGTTGGACCGCAGCCCCCAGGATCTGATCCGCGAGATCGGGACTGCCGGCCTGCGCGGCCGCGGTGGTGCGGGGTTCCCCGCCGGCCGCAAGTGGGAGGCCTGCCGCAATGCGCCCGGCGACGCCCATTACGTGGTCTGCAACGCCGACGAAGGCGAGCCAGGCACCTTCAAGGACCGCGTCCTGCTGACCACGCGCGCGGGCCTGGTCATCGAAGGGATGACGCTCTGCGCCTATGCCATCGGCGCCCGGCGCGGCTTCATCTACCTGCGCGGCGAGTACCGCTACCTGCTCGACCGGCTGCATGAGCAACTGGCGGCGCGCCGGCGCAACGGCCTGCTCGGCGCCGCGATCATGGGCCAGGTCGGTTTTGACTTCGACATAGAAATCCATGTCGGCGCCGGGGCCTATGTCTGCGGCGAGGAGTCGGCGCTGATCGAATCGCTGGAGGGCAAGCGCGGCACTCCCCGCAACCGCCCGCCGTTCCCGGTGACCTGCGGCTATCTCGACCAGCCGACGGTGGTCAACAATGTCGAGACCTTCGCCGCCACCACGCTCGTCGCGCATCACGGCGGCGCCTGGTATGCCGCCATCGGCACGGCCGGGTCGGCGGGCACCAAGCTGCTGTCGGTCGCCGGCGACTGCGAGCGCCCGGGCATCTATGAATACCCCTGGGGCGTGACCGTGGCCCGGGTTCTCGACGACTGCGGCGCCGCCGGCGCCCAGGCGGTGCAGATCGGCGGCCCGTCGGGTGTCTGCATCGGCACCTCGGAATTCGGCCGCCGCATCGCCTTCGAGGACCTGCCGACCGCGGGGGCCTTCATGGTCTTCGATCAGGGTCGCGACATGTTCGAGGTGGCGCGCAATTTCGCGCACTTCTTCGCCCACGAGAGCTGCGGCTTCTGCACGCCCTGCCGGGTCGGCACCTCGCTGCTGCGGAATCTGATGGACAAGCTGCACAACGGGCACGGCTCGCTCCACGACTTCGACGAGATCAAGCGGCTGAACGGGTTGCTGCGCTCCATGAGCCATTGCGGCCTGGGTCATACCGCCTGCAACCCGGTGCTCGACACCATCGCCCGCTTCCCCGCGGCCTACGAGCGGCGCCTGCTGCACAAGGAATTCACGCCGGCCTTCAATCTCGACTGGGCGCTAGAACCGGCGCGCCGCATCACCCATCGCGATGACGCCGCGGCACATTTCGATGACGCCGGCGAGGCGCGCGCGTCATGAGTGCCACCTTCACGATCGACGGCCGCGAGATTCCGTTCACCGACGGCCAGACCATCATCCAGGCGGCGCTGGACGCGGACGTCTATATCCCGCACCTCTGCCATCACCCCGACTTCCCGCCGCACGGTTCCTGCAAGCTGTGCACGGTCAAGGTGAACGGCCGGCAGACCGCATCCTGCACGCGCCGGGCGGAAGCCGGCATGATCGTCGAGAGCAACACCCCGGAACTGAACGCCGAGCGCCGGGCGCTGACGCAGATGCTGTTCGTCGAGGGCAACCACTTCTGCCCGTCCTGCGAGAAGAGCGGCAACTGCCAGTTGCAGGGCACGGCCTACCAGCTGCAGATGATGTCGCCCCGCTACGATCACTTCTATCCGAACCGGTCGGTGGATGCCTCGCACCCGGATTTCCTCCTCGACTTCAACCGCTGCATCCTCTGTTCGCTGTGCGTACGGGCGAGCCGGGACGTTGATGGCAAGAACGTGTTCGCGCTGGGCGGCCGCGGCATCGGTACGCGCCTGATCGTGAACGCGAAGTCGCACCGGCTGGCCGATACCGCGTTCGCCGTCGGCGACAAGGCGGCCGAGGTCTGCCCGGTCGGCGCCATATTGGGCAAGCGCGTCGGCTTCGCCGTGCCGATCGGCGAGCGGACCTTCGACCGCAAGCCGGCCGCCGACTGGGTCGATTCGCGGCTGACGGACCAGGACTGAGATGGACGCCGCGCCGGCCCGGAAACTCAAGGTTGCCACCGCCTCGCTGGCCGGCTGCTTCGGCTGCCACATGTCGTTTCTCGACATCGACGAGCGCCTGTTCGAGCTGATTGAACTGGTCGAGTTCGACCGCTCGCCGCTTACCGACATCAAGGAGGTGGGCGACTGCGACATCGGCCTGATCGAGGGCGGCCTCTGCAACGCCGAGAACGTCCGCGTGCTGCGCGAATTCCGGCAGCGCTGCCGGACCTTGATCGCCGTCGGCGCCTGCGCCATCAACGGCGGACTGCCGGCGCAGCGCAACCCGATCCCGCTGACCATGATCCTGGAGGAGGTCTACCATACCAGTCCCGGCCTGCATAACGGCCTGATCCCGAACGACCCGGAACTGCCGCTGCCGCTCAACAAGGTCCATCCCCTGCACGAGGTGGTGAAAGTCGATTACTTCATGCCGGGTTGCCCGCCGTCCGGGGATACCATCTGGCGGGTGCTGACGGATCTGCTGGCCGGCCGCGAACCGACCCTGCCGCACACGTTGCTGCACTACGACTAGGCCGGGGCCAGCGAACGCCATGAGCCAGAACCTGGAAACCGCGGAACACCCCGAGACGCTGCGCCGGGTCGCCATCGATCCGGTGTCGCGGGTGGAGGGACACGGCAAGGTGACGCTGCTCCTGGACGACAACAACGTGGTGCGCCAGGCGCGCCTGCACATCGTCGAGTTCCGGGGTTTCGAGCGGTTCATCCAGGGCCGCCCGTACTGGGAGGTGCCGGTGATGGTGCAGCGGCTGTGCGGCATCTGCCCGGTCTCGCATCATCTGGCGGCGTCCAAGGCCATGGACGTCATCGTCGGCGCCCGCCGCCTCACCCCGACCGCGGAGAAGATCCGCCGGCTCATGCATTTCGGCCAGATCCTGCAGTCGCATGCCCTGCATTTCTATCACCTGTGCTCGCCGGACCTGCTGTTCGGCTTCGATTCCGACGCCGCGCGCCGCAACATCGTCGGGGTGGCGGCGCTGCACCCGGAAACGGCCCGCCAGGGGGTGTTGTTACGCAAGTTCGGGCAGGAGGTCATACGGCACACGGCCGGCAAGCGGATCCACGGCACCGGTTCCATCCCCGGCGGCGTCAACAAGGCACTGAGCGCCGCCGAGCGGGATGCGCTGCTCGGGGACGTCTATACGATGATTGAGTGGTGCCGGGCGGCGGTGGCCCTGGTGAAACGCCTGCACGACGCCAATCCGGCGTTGTACAGCAGCTTCGGCATGTGCCGGTCCAACTTCCTGTCGCTGGTCGGCGCCGACGGCGGCATGGACCTCTACGACGGCTGGTTGCGGGCCCGCGACGACAGGGGCCATGTGATTTTCGACCAGGTCGAGTACCGGCAGTACGCCCGCCACATCGAAGAGGAGGTACGGCCCTGGAGCTACATGAAGTTTCCGTTTCTCCGGCAGTTTGGCAAGGAGGAGGGCTGGTACAAGGTCGGGCCGCTGGCCCGGGTGCAGAACTGCGACCGGATCCCGACGCCCTTCGCCGAGCGCGAGCGGCGGGAACTCATGGATTACGCCGGCGGCAGCCCCATTCACGCCGTGCTGGGCTATCACTGGGCGCGGATGATCGAGATGCTGCACGCCGCCGAGTGGATCAAGGACCTGCTGCACGACCCGGACCTGCTGGGCACCGAGCTGACCGTGCGTGGCGAACGTGCCCACGAGGGCGTCGGTGTCATCGAGGCGCCGCGCGGCACCCTGATTCATCACTACACGGTCGACGAGAACGACATCGTCACCATGTGCAACCTCATCGTCTCCACCACCAACAACAACCAGGCCATGAACGAGTCCATCCGCCACGTGGCCCGGCGCTACATGCACGGCCGCGAGATCACGGAAGGCCTGCTCAATCACATCGAGGTCGCCATCCGTGCCTTCGACCCGTGTCTGTCCTGCGCCACGCACGCGCTGGGCCGCATGCCCCTGCGGATCGAGCTGCGCGATGCCGACGGCAACCTTGTCGACCAGCTGACCAAGGATGTCGACGGCACCGTCACGGCCGGGTCGTGAACGGCCGCCACTGCTGATCATCGCGGTCGGCAACGACAGCCGCGGCGACGACGCCCTCGGCCCGCGTCTCCTGCGCGAACTGATGCAGTGCGAAGCCCCGGGGTTGGCAGCGGGGGAGTGGGAGGCGATCGAGGACTATCAGCTGCAGATCGAGCACGCCCTCGATCTGACCGGTCGGCGGCGGGCGCTGTTCATCGACGCCGGTAGCGGGACGCCGGCCCCGTTCTACTTCCGCCGGATCGAGCCGGGGGTCAATCCCGGTCCCGGGACGCATGTGCTGACCCCGCCGGCCCTGCTCGCCGTATACCAGCGTATCGAGCGGCAATCACCGCCGGCGGCCTTCGTCCTGTGTTTGCGTGGCGAGCGTTTCGACCTTGGCGACGATCTGTCACCGGCGGCACGGCACCATCTCGCCGCCGGGCTCGAGTTCGCGCGCGGACTGCTCACCGACACCCGCCTCGCCTACTGGACGAGCCAGCTGCGCGACTGATCCCGCGCGCGGCCCATGTTGCGGGGGCTCAGGTCTGTTCCCAGGGCAAGTCGCGGCAGCGCCAGCCATTGATCGTGCCGCGATGGCCGGCGGCATCGCGATCGCCCTCGAACCCTTCCTCGATGTTGTACACCTCAATGAAGCCACGGCGCAGGAGTTCCTCGCCGGCGGCCAGTGAGCGGGCACCGCTGCGGCAGATGAGCAGGACGGGGACTTGATCCGGATTGGCCGATCCGCGTTCGCGGAGCCGGGCACGCACTTGATCGGCGAAGGCGGGGTTTACGGCCCAGTCGGGAAACTCCTTCCAGGCGATCGGAATCGATCCGGGGGGGTGCCCGACGTAGTCGTGCTCGACGCGGCTGCGCACGTCGATCAGCACGGCCTCCGGCCGTTGCCGGAGCAGGTCATTGGCTTGCTGCGGGTCAAGACGCCGGATCACCGGTGTGTTCACGTGAACGCCCTCCGAAATTGCCTGTGGCAAGGGTAAAGCAATTCCGCGTGTCATAAAGGCCACGACGATTGCCGGTATAATCCACACGATGACCGCCAGTGAAACCGTCGCCGCCATCGATCTGGGTTCCAACAGCTTCCACATGCTGGTCACGCAGGTCACCGACGGCCACGTCAAGGTGGTCGATCGGATGCGTGAGATGGTGCGGCTGGCGGGTGGCCTCGATGAGCGCAACCTGCTGACCGCCGTGGTGATGGACCGCGCCATCGACTGCCTGCAGCGTTTCGGCCAGCGGTTGCGCAGCCTGCCGGCCGGCAGCGTGCGGGCGGTGGGCACCAATACCCTGCGCAAGGCCCGCAACTCCGCCCAGTTCCTGGCCCGCGCCGAGCAGGCGCTGGGCCACCGCATCGACATCATTTCCGGGCACGAGGAGGCGCGCCTCATCTATCTCGGGGTCTCGCACAGCCTCGAGGACGACGGCAAGCGGCGGCTGGTCGTCGATATCGGCGGCGGCAGCACCGAACTGATCCTCGGTCGTACCTTCCACCCGCAGCGCATGGAGAGCCTGCACATGGGTTGTGTCAGCATGAGCCTGCGGTTCTTCCCGGATGGCGTCATTACTGCCGACGGGATGCGCGCCGCCGAGATCCACGCCCTGCAGGAACTCGAATCCGTGGGTCCGATATTCAGGGCCATCGGCTGGGAGACGGCTATCGGGGCCTCCGGCAGCGTCCTCGCCATCCACGAGGCCGTCGTCGGCGAGGGCTGGGGCCGGAACGGCATCACGGCCGCGGGACTCAAGAAACTGTCGAAGGCCCTGGTGGCGGCCGGCCATACCGGCAGGGTCCGGATCGAGGGCGTGACCGAGGAGCGGGCACCCGTCTTCCCGGGTGGAGTCGCCATCCTGTCGTCGGTATTCGAGGCGCTGGGCGTCGAGCAGATGGGCATCGCCAACGGCGCGCTGCGCGAGGGTCTCATCTACGATCTCATCGGGCGTATCCAGCAGGACGACATCCGCGAACGGACCGTGATCGAACTGGGTGGCCGCTATCAGATCGACGTGCAACAGGCCGGACGCGTGCAGCGCCAGGCCGTGGCCCTGTTCGACCGGGTCGCCACCGCCTGGCGCCTGCATCCGGTCGAGCACCGGCAACTGCTGGGCTGGGCGGCGTATCTGCACGAGATCGGCCTGTCCATTTCCCACAGCCAGTACCACAAGCACGGCGGCTACCTGCTCTACAACCTCGACATGCCGGGCTTCTCGCGCGGCGAGCAGCAACGCCTCGCCTGCCTGGTCCGCAGTCACCGCCGCAAGTTTCCGGCCGCGGAGTTCGAGGTGCTGCCCGAGGAGGATGCCGAGGTCATGCGCCGGCTCGCCGTCCTGCTGCGTCTGGCGGTGCTGGCGCATCGTGGCCGGGACGAAGGGGCCTTCGGTCGCCTTGATATTTCCGCCGGTGATGACACTATCAGGATCAGGTTTCCCAGCGACTGGCTGGCGAACCACCCCTTGACCCAGGCCGACCTGGAGCAGGAGGCCGAGTACCTGCGGGTCATCGGTTTCCGGCTCAAGTGCAAGTAGAGGCGAAGGACCCATGACGACGAGCGAACAACAGGCACAGGCCGGCCCCCCCCGCGCCGCCGCCGGCCCGAACCCGGGCCCGGCACCAGGGGTTTCCCGCGGGGTCGTGCTGGCGCTGGGTCTGGTGCTGGCAGCCGGGGCGGGGTTTCTCTACTACCGGCTCGATGCGGACGCCCGCCTGCGGGAACAGGCCGCCGCCGCGACCGTCGATGCCCTGCGCGCGCAGGTCGCCGAGATGGACAAGCGGCTGGTGATCGCCCATGGCGCGCAGGAATCGGCCGCCGCGAAACTCGAGGAGATGCGCGGCGAATCGTCACGCCTGCGGGAGGAATTCGTCGAGCTCAAGACCCGGATGGCCGTGGAACAGAGTCGCGACGAAGGGATCTGGGCCCTGCGCGAGGCCCTTTACCTGCTGACCGTGGCCCAGCAACGTCTGGCCCTCGATCAGGATGTGACGACCGCCGCGGCCGCGGTGGCGGCCGCGGATTCACGGCTGGCCGAGTCCGGCGATGCCGGCCTGATCCCCGTGCGCGAGCAGTTGACCACCGATCTGAGCGCCCTGAACGCGATCGCCGTGCCGGACCTGTCCGGCATGGCCCTGCAGCTCGCGGACCTTGCGGGCCGGGTGGAAGATCTGCCGCTCAGGGCGCAGTTCATGGACGAGGCGCGCGCGCGGGAGGCAGCGGTGCCCCCCGCGGATAACGGCTGGCGCGCACTGGCGGCGACCGTCTGGTCGGACCTGAGCCGGCTGGTCGATGTCAGGGCCACGGACGTGCCCGACGAGATCATCTTCGATCCGGCGCGGCGGCAGGCGCTGCAGCTCGGCCTGCGGCAGGAGTTGACGGTGGCCAAGCTGATGGTCGTGCGGCGCGATGCGGCCAATCTCCGGGCCTCGCTCGACGCGGTCGAGGCCGCGCTCAAGCGCTACCACGACATCCAGGCCCCGGCGGTCGCCGACGCGCTCGCGGTCATCGCCCGCCTGCGCACCGCCGATCTCGCGCCGCCGCTGCCTGATCTGGAGCGCGCCGCCCAGTTGCTGCGCGCCGCCATCGAACGCCGCGCGGCGCCGGTCGAGCGCTGATGCGATTCCTGCTCCTCTGTCTCGCGGTCCTCGTGCTGGCGGTGCTTGCCGGGCAGGCGCTGCTGGTCGACACCGGGGTGGTGCTGATCGGTTTCCATGGCGTCATGATTCGCACCAGCGTCGTGGTCTTCGGTTTCCTGCTGATCCTCCTGGTGGTGACGCTGTATGCGGCCGTACATCTGTCGCGCCGGCTGTGGCGCGCGCCGCGCGATCTCCGGTTCTGGAACCGCCGCCGTCGCGAGGCCAAGGCGCAGGCCGGACTTGCCCGCGGTCTGCTGGCGCTGGCTGGCGGTGACTGGCCGCAGGCCGAGAGTTCCCTGAGCAAGGCCGCGATCGCGGCCTCGGATCCGCTGTTGCATTACCTCGGTGCGGCCCGCGCCGCCGCCGGTCTGCAGGCGGCCGATCGCCGTGATCGGTATCTGACCCTGGCGGCCAGCACCGGCGCCGAGGGCGAACTGGCGGTGCTGCTGATGCAGGGTGACGCAGCGGTGGCGGCCGGCGACGCCGCTGCGGCACGGTCGGTGCTCGAAAGGCTGCGCGAGCGGCAGCCGGGCCATGCGCAGGTCCGGCGCCTTGAACTCGGCTGCGCGCGCGCCGCGGGCGATTGGGGCGCGGTCCTGGGCCTGCTGCCGGGACTGGCCAAGGATCGAATCATCAGCGAGCGCGAGCGCGATGCCTTCGAAACCGAGGCATTCACCGCACTGTCGGCGGAGACCAAGGGCCTGCCATCGCGGACCGTGCTGCGCGAGGTGTGGGAGCGGTTGCCCAAGGCGCGGCGCGCGCAGCCGGTGCTGATCGCCCTCTACGCGCGCGAGCTGGCCGCCGCCGGCCAGGGCGAGGAGGCCGAGAAACTGGTGCGCGCGGCCTTGAACAAGCACTGGGACCCCAACCTGATTTGCACGTACGGCCAGATCCATGCGGGCGATGGATTGCGCTCGATCAAGCACGCCGAGGCCTGGCTGGCCGAACACGGCCCGCTGCCCGAATTGCTGCTGACCCTCGGGCGACTCTGTATCCGGGCCGGGCTTTGGGGCAAGGCCCGTTCCTACCTCGAAGGGCTGGTCGGCAAGGCGCCATCGGCAGAGGCCTGCCGCCTGCTGGCCGAGACCCTGGAGCAACTGGGCGATCGCGAGGCGGCACTGCGCTGTCATCGTCAGGGACTGCTGATCGCCACCGGGGGCAGCACCGCCATTCCCGCGCTGCCGGCCAGGCAGCCAGGCTGAGCGTCACTTCAACGCCGATTCGAAGGCGTCCGTATAGAGCCGCTCGGCGGGCAGGCCGCGCTCGCGGCACAGCTCGGCGACGGCCTTGACCATGGGCGGCGGTCCGCTGGTATAGACGTCAAATCCCGCGAGGTCGGCGTAATCCCGTGCCAGTGCCTCGTGCACGAGGCCCGTGCGTCCGCTCGCCTGACCGTCCGGCATGGAGTACACCGGCCGGAAATCCAGCTTCAGTCCGTCCCGCCGCCACGATTCGATGCGATCGAGCGCGTACAGATCGCCGGCCGTACGCACCCCCCAGTAAAGAACTATCGACCGTGGATTGGCGGTCGCCGCCAGTTGCTGGAGGATGGCCTGGATCGGGGCAAAGCCGGTCCCGCCGGCGACGAAGATCAAGGGGCGCGTCGATGCCGTGCGCAGGTAGAATCCGCCGAACGGTCCTTCGATGCGCAGCAGTTCGCCCTCCGCCAGCGATCCGAAAACGTGTTCGGAAAAGGCCCCGCCGGGATTGTGGCGGACATGCAATTCCAGCACGCCGCCGACTGTCGGCGCGCCGGCGAGCGAGAACGAGCGGCGGCGGCCGTCGGCGAGCAGGATGTCGATGTACTGGCCGGCGCAATAGTCGAGGGAATCGCCGGGTGGCGGCGCGAGCCACAGGCCCATGACATCGCGCGACAACTGCCGGCGGTGCGTCACCCGCAGCGGCAGGGTCCGCACCACCGGCGTGGTCCCCGTGGCCGGCTCGTGGATCTCGATGGCGAGGTCAGAGCGGGCGGTGGCCAGACAGGGGAGGAAGTAACCCTGTTGTTGTTCGTGCCCGGTGAGCGCCGCCGCCTCGCCCGATTGTGCGATCTGGCCGCGCAGCAGGCGCGCCTTGCAGGTGCCGCAGACGCCGGTGCGACAGCCATACGGGAGGTTGAGGCCGGCCGCCAGCGCCGCTTCCAGTATGCCCTGCCCCGCGGCGACGCTGAACCGCCGGTCGCCCGGGAGGATCGTGACCTCGGCGCACATGGACGATCGCTCAGCCGGACCGGCTTGCCTGCATGAGGCGTTCGATCACCGGCGCGAGGACGATCTCCATGGCGAAGATCTTCTTGCCGGCCGGCACGACGATGGTATCGGGGCGGGACATGAACGACCCGGTGAGCATCTCCAGGAGGTAGCGGAAATCCGGCTGGATCTTGCGCCGGTTGCAGATGTGGATCACCACCAGACTCTCGTCGTTGCTCGGGATATCGCTGGCGGCGAACGGGTTTGAGGTGTCGACCATAGGCACGCGCTGGAAGTTGATGTCGGTGCGGCTGAACTGCGGCACGATGTAATGTACGTAGTCGTGCATGCGATGGAGGATGGCCTGAGTGGCGGCCGCGGCCGAATAACCGCGCACCGCCTTGTCGCGGTGGATCTTCTGGATCCACTCGAGATTGATGATCGGCACGACGCCGATCAGCAGGTCGACGTGGCGGACGACATTGATGGATTCGGCGATCAGGCCGCCGTGCAGACCCTCGTAGAACAGGAGGTCGGTCCCCTGGGCGAGCGGTTCCCAGCGGGTGAAGGTGCCGGGCGGGCTCGCCAGCCGCATGGCCTCGGCCTCGGTGTGCACGTAATACCGGCGGCGGCCGGTACCGTGCTCACCATACTCGCGGAACAGGCCCTCGAGTTCGGGAAACAGGTTGCCCTCGGGACCGAAATGCGTCACCCGCTCGCCGCGTGCGCGCAGTGCCTCCATCTCGTTGCGCTCGTAGCGGTGAAAACTGTCGCCCTCGACGATCGCGGCGCGGATCCCTTCGCGACGGAAGATATGCTCGGACGCCGCCTTGACGCTGGTGGTGCCGGCGCCCGAGGAACCGGTGACGGCGATAATTGGGTGGGTGATGGACATGAATCGACGGAACGGGCGCTTCGGCTGGCGGGGTGCATATAGGATAATCGAAATCGCCCGGTGCTGCCGCGCCCATTGTCAGCGATCATGAATGCCAACACGCGTCCGAGTGGCGAGCTCTATCGCCGCCTGATGACCTATGTCGTGCCGCACTGGCGCATCCTGGCCCTGTGCGTGGTCACCCTCGCCCTGTACGCAGCGACCGATCCCATCCTGCCGGCCCTGCTGCAACCGTTTCTCGACGGCAGCTTCCTCGAAGCCCGCTCGACCAGGGCCTTGCTGTTTCCGGCCCTGATCGTCCTGCTGTTCGTGGTCCGTGGCGCGCTCAACTACACCAGCACCGTCGCCATCAACTGGCTGTCGCAGCGGGTGATGACCGATCTGCGCGACGCCATGTTCCGCCGCCTGGTCATGCTGCCGATCCCGTTCTACGCCGGCGCCAGCGCCGGCGAACTGATCTCGCGCCTCACCTACGACGTGTCCCAGGTACAGCAGGCGGCCTCGAAAGTATTGCTCGTCATTGTCAAGGACAGCCTGTCGATAGTCGCCCTGGTGGGCTATATGACGTGGGTGAACTGGCGGCTGGCGCTGGTCGTGTTCGCGCTGGCGCCGGCCGTGTTCCACGCGGTGCGCCGGATCAGCGCGCGGCTGCGGGAGATGAGCCGGCGGGTGCAGCAATCCATGGGCGCGATCACCCATGTCGCCGAGGAGGCCATCGAGGGCTGCAAGGTGGTCAAGATCTTCGCCGGCCAGGACTACGAGGTGCGGCGTTTCGAACAGGCCAGCAACAACGCTCGCAAGTACAGCATGAAGTTCATCATGGCCGGATCGGCGAACGAGCCGCTGATCCTGCTGATTGTCGCCACTGGCATCGCCGTTATGATTTACGCCGCCATCTGGCTGTCATCTTCGCGGCTGATGACGGTGGGCGAATTCGTGTCGTTCTTCACGGCCATGACCCTGCTGATCGCGCCGACCCGGCGCCTGACCGGGATCAACGAGGCCCTGCAGCGAGGGCTGGCCGCCGCCGAGAGCATCTTCGGGCTGATTGACGAACGGCAGGAACAGGACGTGGGCACGGTCGATTGCGGGCGGGTTCGCGGCGACATGGCCTTCGAACGGGTGTGTTTCACCTACCCCGGGGCCCACGATGCGGCCCTGCGCGAGGTGTCCTTCGCCATCGCCGCCGGCGAGACCGTGGCCCTGGTCGGCGCCTCCGGCAGCGGCAAGACGACCCTGGCGGCCCTGGTGCCGCGGTTCTATCACCCGGACTCCGGACGGATCCTGATCGATGGCCGCGACATTGCCGACACGACCTTGAAATCACTGCGCGCGAACATCGCCCTGGTCAGCCAGGAGGTCGTGCTGTTCAACGATACGATCGGCAACAACATCGCCTATGGCGCCCTGCGCGGGGCAACGGCGGCCGACGTAATACGCGCCGCCACGGCCGCCCACGCCATGGAGTTCATCGCCGCCATGCCGGCGGGACTCGATACGGTCATCGGTGAAAACGGCGTTCGCCTGTCGGGCGGGCAGCGCCAGCGGCTCGCGATCGCCAGGGCGCTGCTCAAGGACGCCCCGGTGCTCATCCTGGACGAGGCGACCTCGGCCCTCGATGCGGTCTCCGAACGGCATATCCAGGAGGCGCTGGAGACGCTGCGCCGTGGCCGTACCTGCCTGATCATCGCCCATCGCCTGTCCACCATCGAGAACGCCGACCGGATCGTGGTGTTGAGCGAAGGGCGCGTGATCGAGACCGGCACACACCGCGACCTCCTTGCCAGGAACGGTGCTTACGCGGCGCTCTACCGCGTGCAGTACGCCGATCAGGAGAACAGCCTGGCGGGAACCTGAGCCGGTTTCACGGTCAGAGATTGCAGCACTGCAATTCGAACTGAATGTCCTGGTCGGTCTGCGCCGGCCGGCCGGCGGTGGTGGCCTGTTCGAGGAAACGGATCGTGAAGCGGTGCTTGCCGCCGCTGATCTCGGGGAATACCGACAGCTCGGATGGCAGGATCACGCGCACCAGCTGGCAGACCGCGTTCGGATCGACCGGCTGCTGGTAGAACCCGGCCACGGCGGTGACCACCGATGGAGTAGCGCTGTCGCGAACCATGCTCAAGGCGAGATCGACGCCATCCTTGATGATGCGCATGTCGTTGAACCAGTAGTGCAGATGTTCAACCCGCTCGCGCGCCGGGCGGCTCAGCCAGAAGTGATAGGCCGGCAGATCGAAATTGCAGGTGCCGCCGGGAATGGCGAGCCGCTGCTTGATCGCGTAGACCAGCTCATCCTTGCGCAGGAGCTGCGCCGGCTGGCAGCCCCCGCCGCGCAGGGTTGTCAGCAGTTCGCTGATTTCGTCGAGCACTTCGCGCAGGCGGACGGGATCGACGCCGGGATTCTGCTGCAGCCCGGCGATGACGTTGGCATGCCGTTCGAGTTCCTTGATCAATTCGGCCTTGAGATCGAAGCGCGACAGCAGGTCGTTTATTTCGATGAGGCCGGCGAGTGCCGCCCGCGACTCCCATATCGACGGGCCGTTGATGCAGTGGCAAACAACGTCGAACAGGTGTTCGAGGCGGAGGAAGGCGCGCACGCGCTCGTTGAGCGGTTGTTCGTAAACGGTCACGTCTTCCATGGCCGGAAACAACGAACTCTGGCGGGCGGCAGGTGTTGCGTCGGTCATCGTCTGTCCCCCGTCGGGCGGGCGCAACCGTTGGCCATGCGCAGATACATGTCGTGCAATTCCCCGACCCGCGAGCGGGTCTGCCCGAGGTCGCCGTCATTGGTGATGACATCGTCGGCCGCCGCCAGTCTTACATCGCGCGAGGCCTGCGCGCGCATGATTGCCTCGACCGCCGCCGCTGTCAAACCGTCGCGGCGCATGGTGCGACGGACTTGCAGATCCGGCGGGCAATCGACGACCAGCACTCGCTGCACCAGATCCTGCCAGCCAGCCTCCAACAGCAAGGGAACGCAGACGACGCAATAGGCGGAACCGACCGCCGACACGCGCCGCAGGACCTCGGCGCGGATGCGCGGGTGGAGTATGCGTTCCAGCGTCGCGCGGCGATTGGAATCGACAAAAACGAGATGTCGCAGGGCGGCCCGGTCCAGGTCTCCGTCCGCGGTCAGGATTCCGCCGCCGAAGGCCGCGCTGATCTCGGCCAGCGCCGGTTGACCGGGGGCGACGAGTTCGCGGGCGATGGCATCGGTGTCGATGACCGGTACGCCGTGTTCCGTGAACAGCCTGCACACCTCCGACTTGCCGCTGCCGATGCCGCCGGTCAGCCCGACCAACAACGTCATAGCCAGCGCCAGTAGGCCTCGGTCAGTTCGTCGCCGTAGATGAGGGCAATAAACCCGGCGGCGGCCAGATAGGGACCGAAGGGGATGGGAACCTGACGCCGGTGGCCACGAAAGACCATCAGGGCGATGCCGACGGTGGCCCCGACCAGTGACGAAAGCAGGATGATGGCCGGCAGTTGCTCCCAGCCGAGCCAGGCACCGAGCATGGCCAGCAGCTTGAAATCACCGTGACCCATTCCCTCCTTGCCGGTCGCGATCTTGAACAACCAGTACACCGTCCAGAGCGTGAGGTAACCGGCCATCGCGCCCACCACCGCGTCCTCGATGGGCACGAATACCCCCCAGAGGTTGAGCAGCAGACCCGCCCACAGGAACGGGAGGGTGATCGAATCGGGCAGCAACTGTCGATCGAGGTCAATGAAAGTCAGGGCGAGCAACGCCCAGCCCATCGCCGCCGCCGCCGGGGCGGTGATGCCATAGCCGAAACGCCAGACCGCGACCGCCGCCACGATGCCGGCCAAAGCCTCGACGATCGGGTAGCGCGCCGGGATCGGCGCGCCGCAGCCGCGGCAGCGCCCGTGCAGCAGCAGATAGCTGGCTATCGGGATGTTATCGGCGGCGCCGATGCCGCGCCCGCACTGCGGGCACTGCGATCGTGGCCACCAGAGGTCGTAGCGAGATGCGGGTGGCGGCGTGGCGCCGGCCAGCTCCGCGCATTGCAGGCGCCAGTCGCTCTCCATCATTCGCGGCAGGCGGTGGATCACCACGTTGAGGAAACTGCCGGCGATCAGGCCGAGCAGCACCATGACCACCATCAGGGCAATGGGGTGCTGCCGCAGGGTATCGAGGACAAACATGGGCGGCGAAGGTCCCAGGCACCGGCGGTACGGGCGGTCGGATGCAGGGACCGCGATGGCCGGATGGCTATACGACCTGGCCCATCTTGAAGATCGGCAGGTACATCGCCACGACCAGACCGCCGATCAGCACGCCGAGCACGGCCATGATCAGCGGTTCCAGCAGGCTGGTGAGTGCGTCCACGGCATCGTCGACCTCCTGCTCGTACCAGTCGGCGACCTTGCCGAGCATCGAATCGAGTGCGCCGGACTCCTCACCGATGGCCACCATCTGGATGACCATGTTCGGGAAGATGCCGCAATCGCGCATGGCGATCTGCAGCTGGGTGCCGGTGGCGATCTCGTCGCGCATCTTGAGCACGGCGTCGTAGAACACGATGTTGCCGCAGGCACCTGCCACCGAGGTCATGGCCTCGACCAGCGGGGTGCCAGCCGCGAACATGGTGGACAGCGTGCGGGCGAAGCGGGCGATGGCCGACTTTTCGAGAATGTCACCGACCACGGGCAATTTCAGGGACAACCTGTCGAGGGCATGGGCCACGGCCAGCGAGCGTTTCTTGAGGGTCATGAAACCGAAGACGGCGCCGCCGACGCCGCCAAAGATCGCCCACCACCACTGCTGGAAGAACTGCGACATCTTGATGACCATCTTGGTCAGCGCCGGCAGGTCGGCACCGAAGCCGCTGAACAGGGCTTCGAACTGCGGGATCACGAAGATCATCAGGATGGCGGTGATGATGAAGGCGACCACGATGACCGCCGTCGGATAGAAGAGCGCGCCCTTGACCTTGGACTTGAGGGCCTCGGTCTTCTCCATGTAGGTGGCGAGCTTGTTGAGGATGGTCTCGAGGATGCCGGCGTGTTCGCCGGCGGTGACCAGGTTCACGAACAGCTCGTCGAAGTACTTGGGGTGCTTGCCGAGCGACTCGGCGAGCGTGCCCCCGGATTCCACATGGGCCTTGATGTCGAGGATCAGCTCCTGCATGTTGCGATTCTCGTGGCCGCGACCGACGATCTCGAAGGATTGCACCAGTGGCACGCCCGACGACATCATGGTCGCCATCTGCCGGGCGAAAACGGTGATGTCCTTGGTGGTGATGGCCTTGCCGCCGCCGCCGAACAGCGGCTTGGCCTTCTTCTTGATGCGGATCGGGGTGACGCCCTGACGCCGTAACGCCGAGCGGATGAGGGCGTCCGAGGTGCCCGACATCTCGCCCTTGACGATCTTGCCGTGCTTGTCCTTGCCCTCCCACTGGAACATATCCGACTTGACGACCGCCCGTTCCGCCATGGCCTTACTCCATCGTCACGCTGTTGATCTCTTCGAGACTGCAAACGCCGTCCATGACCTTCTTCAGGGCGTGCTGGCGCACCGTCCAGATGCCCTCCTTGGCCGCCTGATCGCCGATGACGATGGCATTCGCGCCCTCCATGATCAGGCGTTTCATTTCTTCGGAGATGGGCATCACCTGGTAGAGGCCGGTGCGGCCCTTGTAACCGCCGTTGCAGGCCTCGCAGCCGACGGCATGATAGACCTTGAAGTTGGTCGCAACCTGCGTTTCCGTGAATCCCTCCTTGAGCAGGACATCCGGCGGGATATCCACCGGTTTCTTGCAGCTGCCGCAGAGTTTGCGCGCCAGACGCTGGGCGGTGATGATGTTGATGGAAGTCGCCACCGCAAACGGCGCAACGCCCATGTCGATCAGGCGGGTCAGGGTCTGCGGCGCGTCGTTGGTGTGCAGCGTCGACATGACCATGTGGCCGGTCTGCGCCGCCTTGACGGCGATGCTGGCCGTGCCGAGGTCGCGGATTTCGCCGACCAGGATGATGTCGGGGTCCTGGCGCAGGAAGGCCTTCAGCGCCTTCTCGAAGGTCATGCCGGTCTTTTCGTCCACCTGCACCTGATTGACGCCGGGGAGGTTGATTTCCACCGGGTCCTCGGCGGTGGAGATGTTGACGTCCACGGTGTTGATGATGTTGATCCCGGAATAGAGCGACACGGTCTTGCCGCTGCCGGTCGGGCCGGTCACCAGGAACATGCCATAGGGTTTCTTGATGTTGTCGAGGAAGGTCTTTTTCTGGTGGTCCTCGTAGCCGAGCATGTCCAGGCTCAAGGCCGACGCATCGGAGTTGAGGATGCGCATGCAGGTCTTTTCGCCGAACAGCGTCGGACAGGTGTTGACGCGGAAATCGATGGCCTTGGTCTTCGACAGCTTCAGCTTGATGCGGCCGTCCTGCGGTATGCGGCGTTCGGACACGTCGAGTCGCGCCATGACCTTGATGCGTGCCGCGATCTTGCCGGCCAGGGCCAGTGGCGGGCGGATGATCTCGGCCAGCTCGCCATCGACGCGGAAGCGCACCCGGTAGTACTTTTCGTAGGGTTCGAAGTGCAGGTCGGAGGCGCCCTTCTTGATGGCGTCGAGCAGGCATTTGTTGACGAACTTGACCACCGGGGCGTCGTCGACCTCGACATCGCCGCCGGCACCCTTGTCCTCCTCGACGCCGCCGACGTCCAGATTTTCGAGGTCCTCGCCGAAGTCCCCCTCCGACATCTTGGCGAGCGAGGCGTCGGCGGCCTCGATGGCGCGTTCGATGGCCTTGGCGAGCTTGTCCTCCTCGACCAGGATCGCTTCGGTCTGGCTGCCGCCGATCGAAAACCGGATCTCGTCCAGGGCCTTGAGGTTGGTCGGATCGGAGACGGCGATGAACAGTCGATTGCCGCGTTTGAAGATCGGCAGGGCGTGGTGGCGGCGGATGATGTCTTCCTTGACCAGCTTGGTCGTGTCGGCTTCGATCTCGACCATGTTGATGTCGAGGATCGGCACGCCGAATTCCTGGGACGCGGCGTGGGCGATATCGCGGCTGCTGACGAGCTTGTTCTCGACCAGGACGGAGACGATCGGCTGCTTCTTCTCGATTGACGACTGCAACGCCTGCTGCGCGTCCTGCTCGCTCAGCAGACCGCTGACCACCAGCTGCCGGGCGATACCGGCGAGTGGAACCTTGGGCGCGGCCACCGCCATGTCAGTTAACCGCCGTCCGGTGTGTCATTCATGCGAGCAAATGGTAGATGAAGTCCATGTAAATAGCCAATTTGCAACGCCTTCGGCGGGTTCCGGCGCGGCCGCAATTTTCCCGATCGTTGCCGTACAATAGCGCCGCCATCCACCCATTCGGAATCGCCCTGCGGTCATGTTCGAGACCATTCGAGAAGATATCGCCTGCGTGTTCGAGCGCGACCCCGCGGCCCGCACGACACTGGAGATTCTCACTGCCTATCCCGGCATGCACGCCATCTGGCTGCACCGGCTGAGCCATGGGGTCTGGACCCGCGGCTATCGCTGGCCGGCGCGCATGCTGGCGCATCTGGGCCGCTTTCTGACCGGCGTCGAGATCCATCCGGGTGCACGGATCGGCCGTCGCTTCTTCATCGATCACGGCATGGGCGTCGTCATCGGCGAGACCTCGGAGATCGGTGACGACTGCACGCTTTATCACGGCGTCACGTTGGGCGGGACTTCGTGGCAGAAGGGCAAGCGTCACCCGACCCTGGGGAGCAACGTCGTGGTTGGCGCCGGCGCCAAGATCCTCGGACCGATCACGGTGGGTGCGGGCGCCCGCATCGGTTCCAATGCCGTGGTCGTGAAGGATGTCCCCCCCGGTGCCAGCGTCGTCGGCGTTCCGGGCCATGTGGTGTCCCCGCAGCGCGAGCGCGAGCGCCAGCGCGAGGAGATGGCCCGACGCATCGGTTTCGAGGCCTACGGCCAGACCCGCGACATGCCCGATCCGATCACCAACGCCATCGACTCCTTGCTCGACCATATCCACACGGTCGAGGAGCGTCTTGATGCGATGCAGAAGCAGGCCGAGGAGGATGATCTCAAGATTTCATCGGCCTTCGAGCACAAGAAGATAGCGACCACCGATAATAGTTGACTATAATGGTCGGGTATGAGAGCCTGCGCCTCCCGCTAGGGGGACACAGGCAGGTAAAAACCTCATGCGACTGACAACACGTGGCCGATACGCGGTAACAGCCATGCTCGATCTGGCACTCAATCATGATCGGGGTCCGATTTCGCTCGCCGATATCGCCCGGCGCCAGGGCATCTCGCTGTCCTATCTCGAACAGTTGTTCCGACGGCTGCGCCGGCGCGGCCTGGTGGCGAGCAGCCGCGGGCCGGGCGGCGGCTATCGTCTGGGCCGTAATGCCGACGATGTCTCGGTCGCCGAGGTCATCTCGGCCGTCAACGAACCGCTCGACGCCACCCGTTGCGGCGGCCGCAAAAACTGCCACGGCGCCGAGCGTTGTCTGACGCACGACCTCTGGGAAGACCTGAGCGGTGAGATCCACGGTTTCCTGAGCCGCATCAGCCTCGCCGAACTGGTCCGCCGCCGTGATGCCCGGCCGCCGCCCGCGGAAGCGCCCATCACCTTGCTGCGAAGTGATGCGCCGAGGGCCTGAACGATGGCCATCGCCTTGACCGAGCGGGCGGCCCGGCACGTACGCCGTTTTCTCGCCAGCCGCGAACTGCAGACCCTCCGGATCGGGGTGCGGAAGACGGGTTGCTCGGGATTGAGCTATGTCGTCGAGCCGGCCACGGCCGTGTCGGACGCCGACAGCAGATTCGAATCGCACGGCGTCGTGATCGTCGTCGATCGGGACGCCCTCCCGTTCCTGGACGGCATCGAGGTCGACTACGGGCGCGAGGGGTTGAACGAGGGCTTCCGCTTCAACAATCCGAACGTCAAGGCGACCTGCGGTTGTGGCAGCAGTTTCACCGTCGAATCCTGACAGGCGTGGCGGACGGGACACGGGCATGGTGGCCGAGACCGAACAAATCGAATCCCTGATCGGCAGGGGCTACGAGGCCGGCTTCTACACGGAGGTGGAGTCCGACACCGCGCCGCCGGGTCTCTCCGAAGACATCATCCGGCTGATCTCGCGCAAGAAGGAGGAGCCGGAATGGCTGCTCGAGTGGCGGCTGACCGCCTATCGTCACTGGCTGACGATGGAGCAACCGCGATGGTCCACGGTGCGTCATCCCCCCATTGACTTCCAGGCCATCTCCTATTACTCCGCGCCGCGCCGGCGGCAGGATGGCCCCAAGAGCCTGGACGAGGTCGATCCCAGGCTGCTCGAGACCTACGAGAAGCTCGGCATCCCGCTGCGCGAGCGCGAGATCCTGGCCGGCGTCGCCGTCGACGCCGTCTTCGACAGCGTTTCCGTGGCGACGACCTTCCGCGAGAAACTGGCGGAGGCCGGGGTCATCTTCTGCTCGTTCTCGGAGGCGGTGAAGAATCACCCGGAACTGGTGCGCCGCTATCTGGGCTCGGTGGTGCCGCCGGCCGACAATTTCTATGCGGCGCTGAATTCGGCGGTGTTCTCCGATGGCTCGTTCTGCTATGTGCCCAGGGGCGTGCGCTGCCCGATGGAGCTGTCCACGTATTTCCGCATCAACGCCGCCAAGACCGGGCAGTTCGAGCGCACGCTGATCGTCGCCGAAGAAGGTTCGTACGTCAGCTACCTCGAGGGCTGCACCGCGCCGATGCGCGACGAGAACCAGCTGCACGCGGCGGTGGTCGAGCTGGTGGCGATGACCGACGCCCGGATCAAGTATTCGACGGTGCAGAACTGGTACCCGGGTGACGAGAATGGCGTCGGCGGCATCTACAATTTCGTGACCAAGCGCGGTGAATGCCGCGGCGATCGTGCCCACATCTCCTGGACGCAGGTCGAGACCGGTTCGGCCATCACCTGGAAATATCCGAGTTGCGTCCTGACCGGCGCGAGTTCGGTCGGCGAGTTCTATTCGGTGGCGCTGACCAACCACTGCCAGCAGGCCGACACCGGCACCAAGATGATCCACATCGGCCGCGACACCCGCAGCACGATCGTCTCCAAGGGCATCTCCGCCGGTCGCGGCCAGAACGCCTATCGCGGCCTGGTGCGGATCGCCAAGGGTGCCGACAACGCCCGCAACCACACCCAGTGCGATTCGCTGCTCATCGGCAGCCGCTGCGGCGCCCACACCCATCCCTACATCGAGGTGAAGAACCCGTCCGCCGTCGCCGAGCACGAGGCGACCACCTCGAAGATCAGCGATGACCAGCTCTTTTACTGCCGCGCCCGCGGCATAGCCGTCGAGGATGCCGTCAACATGATAGTCAACGGATTCTGCCGCGAGGTGTTCAAGGAACTGCCGATGGAATTCGCCGTCGAGGCGCAGAAACTGCTCGGCGTCAGCCTCGAAGGCGCGGTGGGTTAGCGCGGCCGCCATGAACGAGAAGCTGCTGCTGCACATCGAGAATCTGCACGCCACCGCCGGCGGCAAACCGATCTTGCGCGGACTGAATCTTGCCGTCCGTGCCGGCGAGGTGCACGCGATCATGGGCCCGAACGGTTCGGGCAAGAGCACGCTCGCCCATGTGCTCGCCGGCCGCGACGGCTACGAGGTGACCGCCGGCGGCATCCGTTTCCGCGATCAGGACCTGCTCGCTATGACGCCGGAGGTGCGCGCCCGCGAGGGCGTGTTCCTCGCCTTCCAGTATCCGGTCGAGATCCCGGGCGTCAGCAACGTCTACCTGCTCAAGGCGGCCGTCAACGCGGTGCGCCGGCACCGCGGCGCACCCGAGCTCGACGCCGTCGATTTCCTGACCCTGGTCAAGGCCAAGCTCAGGCTCGTCGGGATGGACGAGGCGTTTCTCGGCCGGGCCGTGAACGAGGGCTTTTCGGGCGGCGAGAAGAAGCGCAACGAGGTCCTGCAGATGGCCTTGCTGGAACCAAGGCTGGCCGTCCTCGACGAGACCGATTCCGGCCTCGACATCGACGCCCTGCGCATCGTCGCCGGCGGCATCAACGGCCTGCGCGACGCCGGTCGCGGCATGCTGCTGATCACGCACTACCAGCGGCTGCTCGAGTACATCGTCCCGGACGTCATCCATGTGCTGGTCGGTGGCCGCATCGTCCACACCGGCGGCCGCGAATTGGCGCTCGAGCTCGAGGCACGCGGTTACGACTGGTTGACGGAGGCGGCGTGAACGGCCTACCGGCGGCCGGCACCGGTCACTACCTCGCCGAGTTCGAGCGGCTATACGGCCGCCCCCAAGATTTGGACCGCGCCGGGTCGCGGCACCGGGCCATCGCGCGCTTCCGCGAGATCGGGTTCCCGTCGGGCCGCCAGGAAGGGTGGCGCTACACCAATGTCGCGCCGCTGGTTCGCGGCAGCTACTCGATCGTCGACCCGGCCGCGACCGCGGCGCCCGACCCCTCCCTGCTGGCCGGCGACATCGATGGTCATCGGCTGGTATTCGTGCACGGACACTACAGGCCCGATCTCTCCGACCGTGAGCCGCTGCCGGCGGGACTCACGGTGCGCAACCTCGCCGCCGCGCCGGCTGGCGAGTCGATCGAGGTGCCGGGCCTGGAGGCGCCGGACAGCGGTTTCCTCGCCCTGAATGCAGCGCTGGCAGGGGACGGCGCGGTTATCGAGGTTGCCGACGACTGCGTGGTCGGGCGGCCCCTGCACTTGCTTTTTCTGGCAACGGCGCCCGAGGCCGCCAGCTTCGTACGCACCCGGATCCGGGTCGGGCGCGGGTCGCGGGTATCGGTACTGGAGAGCTACCAGGGTGCGCCGGGCGTGACCGGGTTTACCAATGCGCTGACCGCGATCACCGCGGCTGCCGGCGCCGCGGTCGAGCATGTGCGCGTCCAGGAACAGTCGGACCTCGCCTTCCACGTCGACAACCTCACGGTTGAACAGGCGCCGGCCAGCCGGGTGAGTCTGCATTCGGTGTCCCTCGGCGCCCGCCTGGCGCGTCATGATGTCGCCGTGCGGCTGGCCGGTGCGGGTGCGTCGGTGGCGTTGAACGGGCTCTACCTGGCCGATGGGCGGCGCCACATCGATCACCATCTTGCGGTCGATCACCAGCAGCCCGACACCAGCAGTCGCCAGTATTACAAGGGGATCCTCAACGATGCGGGGCGCGGCGTCTTCAGCGGTCGGGTCACCGTCCACCCGGGCGCGGTGCGCGCCGATGCCGATCAATCGAACCGCAACCTGCTCCTGTCCGCGGACGCAGAGGCGGATACCAAGCCCGAGCTCGAGATCCTCGCCGACGACGTCAGGTGTTCGCACGGCGCCACGGTCGGCCAGCTCGATGCGCAGGCGCTGTTCTACCTCCGTTCGCGCGGCCTGTCGGCGGCGGCGGCGCGTGCCCTCCTGGTGCGCGCGTTTGCAGCCGACGTCCTCGGCCGCCTGCCGCTGCCCGGTCTTGCTGACCGACTGGCGGCGCGGGTGAGCGCGCGTTTGCCGGAACCCTCTGCCGCCGAAAACGCATGAACGCCGCCGCCCCGATCGACCGCGACGCGCGCCTGGACGTGCAGCGCCTGCGCCAGGACTTTCCGATCCTGGAGCAACGCATCCACGGCCGGCCGCTCGTCTATCTCGACAATGCCGCCACCACGCAGAAGCCGCGTGCCGTGCTGGATGCCGAGCGGAACTACTACGAGACGATGAACGCCAACGTC
>Ga0233425_10001822_pt1 | contig 45107 bp, 52 predicted proteins | sample Watercolumn_Towu_2_FD_181712 | JGI IMG/M metagenome (GOLD analysis project Ga0233425, IMG submission 181712) | Freshwater microbial communities from Lake Towuti, South Sulawesi, Indonesia - Watercolumn_Towuti2014_140_MG | ecosystem: Environmental > Aquatic > Freshwater > Lake | place...
TATTTATATCTTCCAGAAACTCTCCAAGCTTTTATCTTTCTTGCTCTTAACCCGATTTCCTCAAAAGTTTCTCTTTTAGCAGTCTTTAATAGCGCTTCTCCTTTTTCAACACCGCCTTTTGGAAACTCCCAGCCTTTCCAATGTTTTTTCCTCTTTAAAATTGCATATAAAATTTTGCCTGTTTTCTTTTCTCTTGCATATGCTACTATGAAGACTGCTGGGCGATATGTTCTGATCATGAGTTATCCTCTACACTTTTTTTGTAATCTCTTAAACATTTAGCTAATATTTCCCTTGTTATTATAAAATAGGGGAATTTTTGCCTTAACTCATTTGAATAACCTCTTGGAATAAATGCACTTAAAACTTCTTTTTTCATGCTTTCTATCAATTCTAATGCGGGAACAAAATCTGCATCTCCGGATATTAAAATGCAAGAATCTAACTTGTTCTGAAGGGCTTCTTTTACCATATCTATAGCAATCCATACATCAATACCCTTTTCTTTTTGATTTTTATCTTCAATATCTAAAAAACTTGCTTCTACAAGGGGTTTGCATATTTTACATAAATCCCAAGAATTCAATAACTCTTTTCTTTTTTTTAGTATTTCTTTATTAGACAATCTTTGAAGTTTTCTTGTTATTGTCTTTATGCCTTTTTTTTCAAGATGCCCTAAAAAAGCCCTTTGATTTTTATAAATAAGCTCGTTATCTTCCCTGTTAGGCATTGAAACATACCAACGAACTTCTATAATGTCTAGTTTGTTCTCTTTAGATAATAACTCTATCAGTTTTTTTATATCTATTGAACCCGGTTTAAACCAGTTTTTTATATTATGATACCAATTATTCCCATCAATAAAGAAAATTGCCTTTTTAACCAAGATAATCTCCTCCTTCAAAGAATATAAAACCCGGCATGTCATTTCTGAGATACCGGGGACTTAAATTATTATTGATTGCTTTTCCTTCTTTATAAGGTTTTTGGTACTTTTGGTTTTGTTTCATTTCAACACCTTATAGGTTTTATATTCATACTCAAGCATTTTTTTAGCTCTTTTCTTAGTAGCAATATTACGATGTCCTTTCGGAATATACCAACAAAGCATATTAAACATCTTCTTAATCAAAGAAACATAAAGCCATCTTTTAACTTTTTCTTTACTAACTTTCTTACAGAAAATCGATTCATTTACAACCAAATTTAATGCTTTTCTATCATTTATTAAAAAATCTGCATAATCATACATAAATGAGCCATAGCCATAAGAAGACCCCCAATCAATTAACATTTGACCTTTTTTTGTAACTAAAATGTTATCTTCTCTAAAATCATGATGTTGTCTCGCAAAAGGCATTTGTGAAAATTCTTTGATTATCTTGTCTCTTTCGGAATTTATTTTATCAATAATCTCAATAAATTTGCTAATAATATCCAAATTATAGATTTTCTTTAAATTTATAATATTTTTATATCCTACATTCCAATCTCTATTAAAGTTTTTAATACAAAATCCTTCATCTTTATTGCTATAATTTTTTAGGTTCATAATATTATTCTTACTAAAGAAAATCCGATTATGCATTTTATTCTGAAATTTAATAAAATCACCAAGTAAATTATAATCAATTTTTCTTTTTCTTAACATTTTTCCTTTTAGATAAGGCATAACCAATATTCTCTTTTTAAGTAATTCTGGATGTATCGAATAAGGCAAATGATTTAATTTTAGACTACAGAGAAAATAGTTAACTTGTGCTTCGTGAGGTTTGACTTCTTTAACAAAGTATTTTTTATCTCCTTTTGAAAATAAATAGGTATGCTCCATTTCTCCAATATTTAGTTTTTTAATTTTCCAGCTAGATAAATCTGAAAATTCTGTGATTTTATTTAATTCTCTTTTTATATGCCCATAGTCTAAATTAGATATGTGGCCCAGAAATTTTTTATTCATCATCTTCTCTCCTTATTTAATTAAACCTAAAAGCTATTAAAATCTAACTATTAAACTCCCTTAGGAGATTATACAAGGAGCATCAATTTTAATAACCTCTCCTTTATCAATTGCATCCACTACTACAAAATCCCCATCTTTTAATAAATTTGTTGCATTTTCAGTTCCAACAATACAAGGGATACCTAACTCTCTTGCAACAATCGCTGCATGGCTTGTTATTCCCCCGATATCTGTTACAATTGCGGCAGACTTTTCCATAGCTATTAAAAAATCTGGAGTAGTCATCTCTGTAACGAGTATATCTCCTTTTTTTATCTTAAAATGCTCATCTTTTGAGCGGATTGTTTTAACTTTGCCCTGAACAATTCCCTTGCTTGCAATTACTCCAATTATTTTTTGTCTTTCTTTTTTCTCTTCAAATCTATTGTGCAATCTACTAATTTCTTCTTTTGAGTCAATTATTTCTATTTTTCCATTATTCGCTAATATTGCGTAAGCTTCTTTTCTTTTTTCTAAATTCATTGGTATATTCTCTCCATTTAATGCATGGAAAATTTCTTCAGGAGTCATAAAAATAATTAAATCTCTTTCAATCTTAATTTTATCTGCTATTTTGGAAACTAACCCATACATATTAAAAATTCCAAAATTAAGGGATTCTATTCTTTCTGTTCTAAGAAAAACAAACTCTCTCAGTATTTCCATTTTTCTCCTAGTTTCTTCATTAAAATTAAATTCATTTACTATCTTATTGTATTCTTCTTCTAGTTTTTCTTTGTAAGCTTCTATTTTTTTCAATTCCTCTTCTGGATTGCCGATATTTTTTAATCTTTCAAATATCTCTTCTCGCGTATAAGGGGTATGCCTAAAAAAATTTACATTTAACCAAGAGTATTGTTTAAGGTGTTCATCTATTTCCTGAGAGTCACTAAGCAAATCAAAAGATTTATATTTTGCTAAATTCAGCAAGGCTTTTCTTTCTTTAATCGTAAAACTATCCCGTGTATCGGAAGCAATAGTTAATAACATCTCTCCAAGTTTCTTTTCATCTATTGTCATTATTTTTTTCAACTCCTCTTCTACAATTTCTTTAGCAATCGCTTCTCCACCAATCATCCAAAGAGCAATTCCTCCAGCTTCGTTATATATTTCTATAAATTCCCTAAATGCTTCCAATATATCCTCTCTGTTACTATTTTCTATGCAAAATTTTATAAATCTTTCATTGTAATCTCGCATTAACCTTATTATTTCATTTAGTTTTTTTGGATTATCCCTTAAGTGCCCAAGCAAGTATTTTAATTCTTTTTCAAGTAAATAAATGTCCCCATCAATATAATTAACCTCTGAAAAATGGAAATCAACTTTTCCAAGATTCTTAAAACAACGCCAACTCCCAAGTGGGAGGCAAAAAAAAGTTAATGGCTCTTGTTTTATGTGAACAATTCGTTTATAACTCATACTATTTCCTCTAGAGATTTTATGACTCTATACGCTCCTTGACTTTCTCTTTCTTTATCTCTTGAAATTTGACAAACCTGCCCAAATACTCCTGATTGAGATGCAGCAATACAATATTTATCTTTATCATCAACATAAGCAACTAGTCTGCTATCTTTTCCTAACCTTTCACTCAGTCCTTTATATAATCTTTCATCTGATTTGTCTGCTCCAATTTCGTCTGCAGAAAAAGAACCGCTAACATATCCCTCAAGTCCTGTTTTAGCCAGAATATCTTGAATTGTTTTTCTTGTTCCATTAGATAAAACAAAAACTCTTCCTTGTTCTCTTAATCTTTCTAAGGCAGGGATAGTATCTTCAAATACTCTCAGTTCTACTCTATTATCCAAAAGATACGCTTCTGCTTTTTGAGCAACCTCTTTTTGATATTTCTTTGGGTCTTTTTTAAAATTTTCAAAAAGTTCAGGATTATCTGTTGCCAAAATCTTTATTAGATTTGGAGACCAAACTAACGTATCCATTAAATCAACAATATACACATCTTGTTTTTCTTCTGTCATTTTGTTTTTCATTATTTTTATTTAGTAGTAACAGAATAAGTTAGTATTTAAGTATTTGTTGTAAATAAGTTACAACAATAGCAACATTTAAAAGTAAGTAAATCAATTTAGATAGATGGAAACAATTGAACAAATTCTGAAAGATATAGGTTTATCTGAAAAGGAAACGAAAGTATATCTTGCTTTATTGGGGCTAGGAGAAGAAACCGCCTCAAGAATAAGCGAAATTGCAAATCTTAACAGAGTAACTACCTATACCCTATTAAAATCACTTAAAGAAAAAGGATTTTGCTCTATTTTTGATAAAAATAAGGTGCAATATTTTAAACCTATAAAACCAGAGGAAATTTTAGGATTAATAGAAGAAAAGAAAATGAAAATAAATTCTATTATTCCATTACTAAAAGAAAAAGAAAAAGAAACACAGGAAAAACCAGAAGTAAGTTTATTTGAAGGTCAAAAAGGAATTTCCTCCATGTTAAATATAATTCTTAATGATGCAGATACAAAAAAAGAAGCTTTTGGATATGGAAATCTTACTATATCTGAAAAAGTAATAGAATATGCTTCAATAAACTGGAGAAAAACAAGAATTGCAAGAGGAATAAAAATGAGAGCAGTTATAGACTCTCTTAAAGGTTTTGAAGCAAAAAAAGATAAAAAATGGCAGAAACTTTCACAAGCAAGAATAAACAAAGAACTTGAAAAGATAAATGCCTATGTTTTGATAACTGAAAATCTTGTGGGATATTACTCATTTAAGGGAGATATTGTTGGAGTTCTAATTAAAAATAAAGAAATTGCTGAAAAAGAAAAATTTAATTTTGAGATGCTTTGGAAATCTGCAAGATAACTATTTTAATGTTTTTTTCTGCCTTTTCTAATCAGATTCACAGCCCAATCATTAAACTCTTTCTCACTATCTAATTTTTTGAGCATTTCTTGTTTTACTATCAAAATCTTTGCCTTTTCTTCTATAGATTTTCTAACTAAAGCAGACCAATTAACTTCTGGAAATTTTCTCATTATTCCTCTTACTTCATCTGAAACAGAGAGTGTTATGCTTACCATTTTTATTTTTTATAGTTTAAATATTTAAATCTTTCTATTTTCATATTTTTATATTACTTCCCTCGATAATTGAAGCAACCAGTTGTAACCACCCCATCTCTCCCTAATGATTCTGTTGTTAAACCTTCTGTTGCTCTTCCAAGGCAAGAATAACATTTATGTTCTTCATAATTCTTGCATGTTGTACATTTACCTGCATAGTTATGTTCTCTTATCATCTTCATTAAGGGGCTATTCCAAATTTCTGCAAGTGTTTGTTGTTTAATATCTCCAAGTTCAATTGCTGGAGAGCCAAAACAAGTTTTTGGAAAATAATTACTTCTTTTCTTTCCACTTCCCAACTAACTTCTCAGCTCTCTCAATCATCTCGCGTTTTAAGCCAATAAAAACACCGCCTTCTTTTGCTTGAACATAACTGGCTTCGCCAGGTTTTATGATCTTATTTAATTCGTCTAACTCAATATCAACATGCGTGACTCTTGCATTACTTTTCCCTTTAACATGAATATACACGTCAGCTTTCCCTAATTTGATTTTTCCTTCGCCTGGGCCAGTCATCTTCTTATAACAATTATCTCCCTTTTAGTTAAATAGGTAAATGGAAGATCAAACCATCTTTCTTCAAACCAAGAGATATCTCTTTTTACAATCTTTCCAAAATGTGGATCTGCTAAAAGGATTTTATTCTTATTAAAACCAACAATAACAGAATAATGTCCTGCTTGTTCTGGGGAGAACCAATCAACAATAACTGGAATTCCCTTGCTAATTAATTTTTTTATTTCTTTAATAGAAGAATTTTGTTTAATATATGCTTTGAATCCTAATTTTTTAGCAACCCTAACAATATCTTCTTCAGCACACCCCTCATTAGGTGTTGTCTTAGTTAATTTTGCTAATTTTTCCTGCGAATAATTAACCCCATAATAATCTAAAATCATCTTAAATGAAGCAGGGCCGCAATACCCCTTAAACTGCTTTACTGATTTTATCTTTATCATCTCTCTTCTCCTTATCTAACAAAAAGAATATCAATATATTTAAATATTCTCTAAACAGATTAATATCAAAAAGATGAAGACAACTATTTTAATCGGGGGAAAAGCAGGGCAAGGCCCAAATTTGCTTGCAAATTTGCTTTCAGACACCTTAATTGAAGATGGCTATTATGTCTTTAATACGCGAGATTACGAATCTGTAATTCGTGGAGGTCATAATTTTAATCTTGTTACTTTCTCAGACGAACCTATTTTCTCAAATGAAAGCAAAATAGACGTTCTTGTTTGCTTAGATGACAATACAGAGAAGTTACATTCTAAGGATTTAAAGAAAAATGGAATAATTCTTAAGGGAAGCAGTGAAAACATGTTTTATGCAGGCAGATTATTCAAATTATTCTGCTTGCCTTTTCAGACATTAGATAATCAGCTTAAAAAACTTGGGAAGAAATATGATGAGAATATAGCCAATGCAAAAAAGGGGTATGAAGATGAAAAAAAATCTTTTTGCAAACTTGAGAAAAGAAAAATTAAAGAAATAAAACTAATTGGTGGAAGCAAAGGAATAGCTGATGGCGCAATTGAATCAGGTATAAAATTTTATTATGCATATCCTATGACTCCTGCAACACCTATTTTATTTGAATTAGCTCCAAGACAATTAGATGTTAAAGATTTTCATACAATTGAATTAGAAAGCGAGATAGCAGTAGTTATGGCTGGTTTGGGCTCTGCATCAGTTGGTGCAAAAACAATGGTTGGTACATCTGGAGGAGGTTTTGATTTAATGACCGAAGGATTATCAATGGCTTGTCAAGCTGAAATACCCCTAATCTTATATAATGCTTCTCGCCCAGGCCCATCAACAGGAGTTGCAACATATACAGGGCAAGGAGACTTGAATATGGTATTATATTCTGGGCATGGAGAAAGCTTCCGTCTAGTTTTAGTTCCTGGAGACCCAATAGAATGTCAAGAAATAACAAACCAAGCATTTTACTTTTCTGAAAAGTATAAACTACCATCAATAATTTTATCTGATAAGCATTTATCTGAAAGTTTATATTCAATGGAAGGAAAACCAAAGCTAGTAAAATCCGAAAATCCAACAGAGTTAATAAGATATAACAGCTATGAGCATAACTCTACTGGAGAAGCAACAGAAAATGCAGAAATAATAAAACAAGGATTTGAAAAAAGAATAAAAAAAGAAAAAGAAATTGAAAAAGAAGCAAATAAGTTTGAAATGTTTAAAATTTATGGTAAAAAAGACAGCAAAAATCTTTTAGTAAGTTATGGCTCTACAAAAGGTGCTATTTTAGATGCAATTCACAATTTAGATATCAAGTTTATTCAAATTTTATATCTCTCACCATTCCCACAAGAAATTGAAAAGGAAATAAAACAAGCAAAGAAAGTTCTCGTTGTTGAAAATAATGCAACAAGTCCTTTCTCAGATTTAATAAAGCAGAAAATATGTTTTAGCATAGAACAGAAGAATAAAATCCTAAAATATGATGGCAGGCCTTTCTTTTCAGATGAATTAAAGCAGGAGATAGAGAGGAGATTGGGATGAAAATAGAAACAAAAAGATTGATATTAAGAGGTTTAACAAAAGGAGATATTGGTAGTTTAGTTAAAAATATAAATAATTTAGAAGTAAGTAAATGGTTACTCGCTGTTCCATATCCATATACAAGAGCAGACGCTGAATGGTGGATAAATCATTGTAGAGAAAATGAAAAGGAAAGACCAAGAAAAAGCTATAATTTTGGAATAGAATTAAAGAATAGAAAAGGAATTATAGGAGGGGTTGGTTTATCTTCTATTGATTTAACTACTCGGACAGCAGATATCGGTTATTGGCTAAGCCAAGATTACTGGAGGCAAGGAATAGTTGGAGAAGCAAATACTGCCTTATTAGATTACGCCTTTGGTGTTTTAGGATTAGAAAAAGTAAGAATCCCATTATTTGAGGGGAATCAAGGTTCTGAAGGAATGGCAAAATACCTTGGAGGAAGGTCAAAAGGATTTGCAGAGAAGAGGGTAACTTGCAAAGCAACAGGAAGACCACATAGAGAAAAAATTTATTGGATAGCTAAAAAAGATTGGATTAGAAGAAAAAGATGAACAAACAGCCAAACCTCTCCACAAGCACGACTCCAACCTGGTGCCCAGGTTGCTTTAACTTTCAGATACTTGCAGGTGTGAAAAACTTTCTTACAAAGCAAATTAAAACAGAGGAAGAAAAGAAAAACTGGGCAATTGTTTCTGGCATAGGTTGCGCATCAAAGATATTTGATTATGTTAATTTAAATGGCATAAATACATTGCATGGAAGAGTTCTGCCGACAATGCTCGGAATGAAGGTAGCAAAACCAAAATTAAATGTGCTTGGCTTTGCAGGAGACGGAGACGCATATGCAGAAGGAATGGAACATTTAGTTCATACAGCAAGATATAATCCAAATATGAAATATGTTGTTCATAATAACCAGGTTTTTGCTTTAACAGTAGGAGAACCCACACCTACAACCGAAATTGGATTTAAAGATAAAACAACTCCTTTTGGAGTAAAGTCAGAACCACTAAACCCAATAAAACTAATGTTAGCTTCTGGTGCAACATTTATAGCAAGAGTTTATGCAGATGTTCAACAAATTGAAAAAGTTTTAGAAGAAGCTCATAAACACAAAGGATTTGCATTCATAGAAGTAATACAACCCTGTATAATTTTCCATCCCGATACAGATTATAAAAAACATACATATAACTTGCAAGAACATAAACACAATAAATCAAATTGGGAAGAAGCAATGAAAAAGGCAAATGAATGGAATTATGGTCATATTAACGAGAATACAAAAATCCCTTTAGGGATTTTTTATCAGGCAACAAGAAGTTGTTTTGAAGAAGAAATTTAAAGAAAAAAGAAGAATTTAAAAACTAGCACCTATCACCTAAATCATGAATCCTTGTACTGAAAAAAGTGCTCTTGATTATTTTGGAGTTGATTATGATACCTTTCAAAGAAGAATTAATAAAGTAATAGAGAATCACTTTTAAATGCGTTTGGTGATTGTTCTCCTCAAGAAATTAAAGATCTTCAAGAAGTTATTGGGTTACAACATATAGACCTTGAGTCATATATGACCTCTGATTCAGACAGACTTTGGGACATAGGAGAAATTGAAAGATTGGCATGCCCCTTGGAAATAGGAGCGTCTGATGGTTTAGATCCTCTAGAATTTTCAGAAGTAGAAAGGTCTTATTGGATAGATCAAATGAAAAGAAGTCATTTTGTAATTGGAGCTCCTGTAGAATTAACATCAGATGAAGAAATTAGAAGAGGAAAAAATCCTGTAGACCCATTACCTTTTTATTTATATCTTGCTGCATTAGATGAAATAAATGCAATTACTGCAAAAAGAAGAAAGGAGCCTAGTGCATAAAAAAATAACTATAACACCATTAAAAAATTTTGCTCTTCCATAAAACTTATACAACTTTTGTTGAGGGTTTCTACTTTTTTGCATCAAGACTTGGCTGACCTCTATCTCTTGAAAGCTTAACTTCACCAATAATTGTGCTTATGCATTTTTGTGCTCTAACGAGCAACGATTATGCAAAAGATGGGGGGAGAAATCCAAAGATTATGGGAAAATTTATCCAAAACAGCACAAGATTGCAATAGCACAATCAAAACAATTAAAAGCTCTTTTTTATTATATAATACATGGATATAAAAGAGGCAGTAGATAAAAGGCATAGCACTCGCGAGTTTGAAGAAAAAAGAGTGCCTGATGAGATTATAAAAGAACTGGTTCTTCAAGCATCAAAGGCGCCATCTGCAAAGAACGAACAAAATTATATTTTTTATTCTGTTTCTTCTGATGAGAAACTTAAAGAAATAATTGTCTTATTAAATAAATATCTTAAAGAACATAAGGAAGAGATAGAAAAGATGCCAATAGAATTTAAAGAAACTATAAAAAAGTTTTACAAGAACCTTGGAGGAGCCAAAAATATTATATTTGTCTACAGAGGTATAAAAGAAAATCCTCAAAATTATCAATTATTTAATGATATTGTAGGATTATCTTGTGCGATTGAGAATTTGATGTTGGTTGCTGTTTCTCTTGATTTGGGGACATGTTGGATAGGTAGTTTTAAAGATAAAGAGAAGGATATCTCAAAAATCGTTGGCTCAAAAAATGCAGAAGAATTAATGGCAGCTATTTTAATTGGTTATCCGAAAAAAGGATACTTTCCATTAAAAAGAGATAAAAAGAGTCTGGATAAGATACTAAAAATAGTTTAAAATGACAAACATAAAAGAGGAGATAAAAAAGCATAAAACAATTGCAATGCTTGCTCCAAGCTTTGCCAGCGAATTTAGCTATCCAGAAATTGTCTCACAATTAAAAAATCTTGGTTTTGACAAAATAGTAGAATTAACTTTTGGGGCAAAAATGGTTAATAGAGAATATCATAAAATTCTTAGAAATCAAAAAGAAAAATTATGGATTTCTTCTGTTTGTCCTGGAATTGTAGAATTTATTTCAAAAAAATATCCCAAATACGCAAAAAATCTAATTCCAGTTGACAGCCCAATGATTGCAACAGCTAAAATATGCAAAAAGTTTTATCCTGATTACAAAATATGCTTTATATCTCCGTGTAATTTTAAAAAAGAAGAAGCAAAAAGCTCAAAACTTGTTGATTTTTGCATTGACTATCAAGAATTACATAAACTGCTAAAAGAAAAGGATATTAAACCATTAAAAACAAGAGAAAAATTTGACAAATTCTATAATGACTATACTAAGATTTATCCTTTATCCGGTGGCTTGTCTAAAACAGCTCATCTAAAAGGTGTTTTAAAAAAAGGGGAAGAAAAAATAATTGATGGAATTTTAGAAGTTGAAAAATTTCTGGAAAAACCAGATAAAAAAATCCATTTTCTTGATATAACTTTTTGCAAAGGAGGATGCATAGGCGGGCCTTTTTTATCTTCAAAAAGCTTAAAAGAAAAAAGAAAAAAACTAAAACATTACCTTTGCATTGCGAAAAAAGAAAAAATACCAAAAGGAAAAGAAGGAATAATTAAAAAAGCAAGAGGAATAAAATTTAAAAAATAGAAATGTTTAAATTCAAGCAAATTATCTAATTTTATGAAAAAAAGAATTACAAAAGAGCTTAAGGCGCTCAGGGGAAATAATATAGATGGAAAAAATTTTATTGCATTAATGATAATGCCCGAGGAAAATTTTAATGAATTGAATATGCACACAATAAAAACAATAACAAATTTTTCTCCTAAAGGAGCATATGTAAGTATAAACAAACCTTATCAAAAAATAATTGAAACAATGGAAGAGAATAAAATAAAACACAGAGAAATATTTTTTATAGACTGCATTACAGAAACTGCATGTGATGCTAAAAACTGCGTTTTTATAAAGTCTCCTCAAAGCCTGACTAATATAGGAATTGCACTTGATAAAATTTACAAAAGCAAGGAGCATAAATTCATCTTTTTAGATTCAATTGATAGCCTTTCTGTTTATCATAATGCAGATACATTAATAAGGTTTGTCCGTTCAATTATAGAAAAAGTCAGGGAAAATAACAAAATAGGAATGATGATTGGCGTGCATGAAGGAATAGACAAAAGAATAGTTAATGAAATATCTATTGTATGCGACAAAATAATTAATCTGGCAGAATAATCAAACTCTAATGAAAATCTTTAATAATATTAAGGATGTTTATTCCTGCTTTATCTTTTTACTATATATAATTGCAAATTCCACAAAGGTTTTAAATGAGCGTTGGTTTAATATTTTATGGCCAGCATATTATTAAACCTTATTTTTTCAATTCTTGTTCTTTTTACAGCTATTCCTGCGGGGTTTTTTTTAAAACATTATACTCGAGAAGAAAGGTATTTGGAGAATTTTGTCTTACCTCTGCTAACAATTATTGGGGGGCTATTTTTTATTTCAATAATTTATCAAAACTGGACACTGTGTTTTGTCCTGTTTTATATGTTTTTAGTCTGCCTTATTTGGTATATACGGCAGAGATAAGGTCTATAAACTTATTTTTTTTATTAAAAACATGTTCTACTTAATTGGACTAGGTTTGGATGCAGAGTCACTATCAGCTAAGGCTTTATCAATTTTAAAAAAATGCAAAAAAGTATACTTAGAGAGCTATACAGTAGATTTTCCTTATTCTTTTGAACAATTAGAAAAAGAATTAGATTTGCATGAAAAAATAATAAAATTAAATAGAGAAATAGTTGAAAGAGAGGATTTTCTTAAAGAAGCTAAAAAATTAGATATTGCTTTATTAGCTTATGGCTCCCCTCTTGTTGCAACAACCCATATTTCTCTTATATTAAAATGCAAAAAAGATAAAATAAAATACCAAATACTGCATAATGCAAGCATATTTGATGCAATAACAGAAACAGGTTTGCAATTATACAAATTTGGAAAAATAGCAAGCATGCCTAAATTTCAAATTAATTTTGAGCCATCTTCTTTCTTAGATGTATTAAAAGAAAACCAATCAATAAAAGCACATACATTAATTTTAACAGACATAAACTTGAATTCAAAAGATGCTTTAGTTCAATTGGAAAAAACATCAAAAATAAAAAACATCAAATTGGAAAAGATAATTATTATTTCAAGAGCAGGAACAAATGAAAGCCAAATTTATTATAATACCATAGAAAATCTCAAGAAAATTGAAGCAAAAATGCCTTTTTGCATCATAATTCCAAGCGGACTGCATTATTTAGAGGAAGAGGCGTTAAAGATTTTGAGAGAGGGAATTTAAATTTACTGAATAGAGGCAAAAATGAGTTTAATAAATTATACATCTAATCCAAGTATTAAAAGAATAAAATTGGATTTTTCTAGTGCATGTAATGCTAATTGCATCGGATGTTATAGCCATGCAGATAAAAAAATACCAAAAAAATGTGCTGGTTGTTCAAATGCAGTTATAAAAATAGGGGTTAAACAACAAATTTAAAAATACAATTTAACATCAATATTTATGGCTTGCACAAATACCGCAAAAACAAATTCTATAATAATCGTTTCCAGCATCACAATTATTATATAGTAAGCAAGCTGTTTTTCTAGCTTGCAGAACATAACATGATAGAGATATATGACTGCACATTAAGAGAAGGAGAACAGGCAGCTGGCGCAAGCTTTTCATTTGAGAATAGAATCGAGCTATTTAAAAAATTAGATAAATTTGGAGTTGATTTTATTGAATTGGGCTGGCCTCATGCTTCAAAAGAAATATTCGATGCATTTGAAAAATGCAAAAAAATAGCTAAAAAATCAAAAATAGCTGCCTTTGGTTCTACTTCAATTAATTCTGAAGTTGAAAAAGATGAAAACCTAAAATCAATTATTAAATGCGGCACAGAATATGCATGCATTTTTGGAAAAACCTCTTTAGAGCATGTTAAAAAACAATTAAAAATAGCGCCTGAAGAAAACTTGAGAAAAATAAAAGAAAGCATCTTATTTTTAAGAAAAAATAATATAAATGTTTTTTATGATGCGGAGCATTATTTTGACGGCTTTAAAGAGAATAAAGAATATGCTCTTCAAACATTAATAGAAGCCTCAATTGCGGGTGCAGAAAGGTTGATTTTATGCGACACAAATGGGGGATCTTTACCTAAAGAAGCAGAGAAGATAATAAAAGAGACAAGAGAATTTTTAAAAAATAAAAAAATAAATGCGTGTTTAGGCGTTCATTTTCATAATGATTGTGATTTAGCTGTTGCAAATACCCTTGTATGTTTGCCTTATATAAATCAAGTTCAAGGAACAATTAATGGAATAGGCGAAAGAGTAGGTAATTTGGATTTCTCAAGTTTTTTGCCTATTTATACTAAAAAGCTTAATAAAAAATTAAACTTTGATTTAAAAGAATTAAAAGAGCTGAATGAAGAAGCATATAAGTTAAGCGGGATTGAAATATCTGAAAAAAAACCATTTGTGGGAGAAACAGCTTTTGCCCATAAAGGAGGAATCCACATAGATGCAAATAATAAAGGTGCAAGTTATGAACATGTTTCTCCAGAAGATTTTGGAAATAGGAGCCTGACAATACTAAATACATTGGGAGGTAAAAGCGCAGTTATAAGTGTTGCAGAGGAATTTGGCTATAATTTAGATAAAAAAGACAGCAAGACCATAGAAAAAATAAACAAACTTTTTGAAGAACTGAAAGAATATGAGAATAAAGGATATAGGATGGGGACAATAAAAGCAGAGCAATTCTTGCTGATTGAAAAGTATTTTGGCAATTTAAAAGAATTTTTTAAAATCCTTGAATGGGAGATAAAAACAAGCTATAATAATGGAGAAGAAGAAAGCATTTTTAGTGTAGAATGCAGATTTGACAATGGAGAAGTTGTTGAAGAAGAATTAGAAACAAGCGGGGGCCCAATAGATGCAGCATATAAAACATTAAAAAACCTTATTAGAAAAAAATATTCTGAAATAAATGAATTGGAGCTTATTGATTTTCATGTCAGCATTGCACGCTGTGAAAAAGAAGAAAGCTCTGTTAGGACAAAAATAACCTTCAAGGATAAAGAAGAATTTGAGATCGCAGGAGTTGATTCAAATATAATTCAATCAGCAATAGAAGCAATAGAGAAGGGTTTTAGATACTGGCTGAATAAGAAATATAATAAAGAATAGTGTATCTATTCTAAATAAATTTAAAAACAAATCTAACTAAGTAAAAACATGCCAGAAGAACAAAAGCAAACAATAAATGAGCAGGAAAAAAGCATATTGGAATTTTGGAAAAGAAACAAGATTTATGAAAAGAGTAAAAAGGCAAATTTAGGGAATAAGAAGTTTTATATGATGGATGGTCCACCTTATGCAACCGGAAGCATCCATATAGGAACAGCATTAAATAAAATTCTTAAAGATATCTCGATGAGAGTACACAGGTTACAGGGATTTGATGTATTTGACAGAGCAGGCTATGATACTCATGGAGTTCCAATAGAATTTAAAGTTGAAAAAGAAATAGGAAGCAAATCAAAAAAAGATATTGAAAGTTTTGGAATTAAAAAGTTTGTAAATAGATGCAAGGAATTTGCAACAAAATATATAGATTTAATGAATAGCGAGTTTGAAAATCTTGGTGTTTGGATGAATTTCTTGGACCCTTACCTTACATTATCAAATGATTACATAGAAAAGATATGGGAAACATTTAAGGTCGCTGATGAAAAAGGTCTTTTATATTTAGGAAAATACCCCGTTCATATATGTCCAAGATGTGAAACCGCTGTTGCATTTAATGAAATTGAGTATTCAAAACAAGAAGACACCTCGGTATTTGTGAAATTTCCATTAAAAAATAAAAAAAATACATTCTTAATAATTTGGACGACAACGCCCTGGACATTGCCTGCAAATACAGGTGTAATGGTTCATCCTGAATTTATATACCAACAAATAGAGCTTTCTAATGGAGAAAATTGGATTATTGCTAAAGAGCTTGTTCCAAAAATAATGTCTAAACTAGAATTAGGATATACTATAAAAAAAGAATTTCATGGGAAATTGATGGAAAATTGGGAGTATAAAAATCCATTATCAAAAAACCTTAATTTAAAAATAAAAAATGCATATAGGGTTATATTGACAGCAAGATATGTGAATCTTAAAGATGGAACAGGTTTAGTTCATTCTGCACCCGGTCATGGAAAAGAAGATTATGAAGTTGGAAAAGAATATAACTTGGATATGCCTTCTCCTGTTTTATTAAACGGACTTTTAACAGAAGAAACAGGAAAATATCAAGGAAAACAAGCAAGAATAGTAGACGAAGAGATCATACAAGATTTGGAAAATGATAAGGCCATCGTAACAAAAGTAAAATATTCTCATGACTATCCTCTATGTTGGAGATGCAGATCTCCTCTTTTAATGGTTGCCCAACCGCAGTGGTTCCTAAGAATTTCAGATATACAAGCAAAACTATTGCAAGAAAATGAAAAAATATACTGGATACCAGGTTGGATGAAGTTAAGAATGAAGGCCTGGTTAGAAGGATTATCTGATTGGCCTGTCTCTAGGATGAGATATTGGGGAACTCCTCTTCCAATCTGGGTATGTGATAAATGCCAAAGAAAAGTTGTTATTGGCAGCATTTCTGAATTAGAAAAGATAAGTAAGAAAAAAATAAAAGAAATTCATAAACCAGATATAGACAAAATTCAACTCCCATGTTCATGCAGGGGAATAATGAAGAGAGTTCCAGAAGTTCTAGATGTCTGGTTTGATTCTGGAGTTTCAAGTTGGGCCTCATTAAATGATAAAGAGTTTAAAAAATTTTGGCCAGCTGACTTGAATTTAGAAGGAAAAGATCAAGTAAGGGGTTGGTGGAATTCCCAATTAATCTTATCTCAAATAAGATTTGGTAGAAAACCAATGGACGCAATTTTAGAGCATGGAATGGTATTAGACCTTGGAAAAAAGAAAATGGCAAAATCTCTTGGAAATATTGTTTCTCCCCAAGAGGTGATTGATAAATACTCTAGAGATTATTTAAGATATTATTTTGCAAAAACTTCAAAGGGAGAAGATTTCTCATTTGATGAAAATGAGTTTAAGGAAATAGAAAAATTCTTTAGGGTATTCTTAAATCTAAATAATTTTGTAGATCAATTAGGAGAATTAAAAGAAAAAGTAGAGATAGAAGATAAATGGATAATCTCAAAACTAAATAATTTTATCAAAGAATCAACTCAATTTTATAACTCCTATCAATATCCGGAAGTTGTTCAACTTATTGAAAATTTTGTAGTGAATGACTTCTCAAAGACATATATCCAGCTTATAAGGGAAAGATCTGGAGAAGCATCAAATACCCTAAGAAAAGTAAGATTAGATATTTTAAAAATTATTGCTGCAATCTGTCCATTCATCACAGAGAATATATGGCAAGAATTAAGAAAGAATAAAGCAGTAAATGAAGAATCAATTCATCTTTCAGCTTGGCCTAAATTTGATGAGAAAAAAATAGATAAAAAGCTTGAAGAAGAATTTTCAAATGCATTAAAAATAATTGAAATAGGGTTAAAGGAAAGAGATATAGCGCAAATTGGATTAAAATGGCCTCTGAAAAGTGCAGACATATCTGCAAATTTTGATTTAAACAATGAATTAAAAGAAATAATTGCAAGGCAATTGAATATAAAAGGAATAAATTTTGAAAAAGTAAAGGAAGTAACAATGATATCTATAAAATTAGACACCAAATTAACTCCAGAATTAGAAGCAGAAGGATATGCTCGTGAATTATCCAGAAAAGTTCAAGCTTTAAGAAAAGATAATGGTTTGATAAAAGAAAATGAAATAGATTTATTGATTATAACAAGTGATAAATTAAAAAGATTTCTTGAAAAGCAGAAAGAATTTATAAAAGAGAGGACAAATTCAAGAAAAATTTCAGTTGAAACAAAAAAACAAGCAAGAATTTTTCAGGCAAGTTCAGAAGATAAAATTAAAGAAGAAAAAATAGAAATTTGTTTTGATAAAATTTAAAATTTGTTTTTAGATTAAATCTGCCTCTCGAATATAATGACAGAGTTTAATCACTCTCGGCTGATAAAAAAAATGAATTGATAATTTAAAACAAGCCATCACCATCGACGTAATGAAAAAAAAATAGAGAAAGCTTTAAATACTAGAACTGCATAGAGATAATATGATTGTTAAAGAGGAATTTTTAAGCAGGTTAAGAAAAATCTTTGATTTAAATCTGTATGAAGTGAAAGTCTGGACAGCTCTTCTTTCTCGAGGAACTTCAACAGCCGGTGAGTTATCTTCTATAAGCGATGTTCCTCGTTCAAGAACATATGACATTTTAGAGTCATTAGAAAAAAAAGGATTTATAGTAATGAAATTGGGAAAACCAATAAAATTCGTAGCATTAAAACCAGAAGAAGTTGTTGAACGTGTTAAGAAAAATTTAGTTATAGAAGCAAGAGAAAAATCAGAAAGATTAGAAAAATTAAAAGGAGAAGATGTCTTGGGAGAGCTTTCGGGTTTATTTAAGGAAGGAGTTAAATATGTTGAACCAGCAGATTTATCTGGAGCATTAAAAGGAAGGCAGAATATATATAATCATTTGGATATGATGGTAAGAGATGCAGAAAAAACAGTTACAATTGTAACAACTGCAGATGGAATTAATAGAAAACTGGAAGCATTATTGCCTTCATTAGAAAAAGCAAAAAAAAGAGGGGTAATTGTAAGGATTGCAGCACCAATCACCCCAAACAATTTAAAAGTAGCTAAAGATTTAGCAAAAGTTGCAGAAGTTAGAAATCTTGAAAAATTAAAAGCAAGATTTACAATTGTTGATTCAGAACAATTAATGTTTATGCTTTTAGATGACCAATCAACTCATCCAAATTATGATGTTGGGGTTTGGATAAATACAGAGTTCTTTGCACAGGCATTAGAGCAGTTATTTGAACTTGCTTGGAAAACATTTAAGCAGGTTAAGTAATCCTACAAATCAGATTTTTAGATAATGATGTATTAAAAATAGAGGATTGATATAGTGGAAAATGGATTTTAATCATAATAAGTTTTGACAGATTTGAATCTCCAGATGTTCAAGCACTTTGTGATGCTTTTTATGTTATTCACTTTCATCCAAAAGAAGGAATAAGCTACCATAAATATTCAATGGGGAATGGAGGAGTTGAACCTCAAACATATGACTCTGATGCTGGAGACCATTTAAAATGTTGATGCGAATAATTATGGCGCTGGTGGGAGAATTTTTACATGGGTCCCAAGCAGTGTAAAAGATTTGCCAACTCTGATTTAGGAAGACACAAGAATACCTAAACAACTTTTAGAGAGAGTTCAAGCAATTAAAACTGGCTATAGACAACAGAGAATGACAAGAAGAGAGGAAAAAGAAAGTGCAAGGTATGATGCATTTCGAGAAGGTGAATCTTCTGGTGCTTGGAAATTAAGGCATGGTTATATATAAATCAATTTAGTGAAACTGTATTAATTTTAAAGTAGCAAGATAACCTTATATATAAACTTCTTTTAATTACTTTAACTGGCAGGGCTTTTCAGTTGTCCTGGAAAGGATGTGGTTATACAAGCCTCTATTCAATGCTCAGCTATTAATATGGCGTCTGGACTATAACTCGCCATACGAAACCTGCATTCAATAATGCTTACTTATAATACAAGAGAGATCACCTTTAAAGCAAGTTGATAGGTTAAGATTGATTAACAATTGTTTGAGGAACTCTTTTACTGAGTCCAGATGCCTTAAACTTTTGCTAAAGTTTGAGGGACAGAAAACACCAAGGTGTTTTCTGTACCAGTTTATTTTCAGATGAAAAAGAAAAAAGTTCAAAAAAGAACAAAACCAAGAGAAAAACAAGAGAAATCTTGTAGACAACCAAGCAACAAAGATAAAAATTCTAAGGTAAAAAAACTTATAGCTTTAGCCGAGAAAAATCCAAAGCCAGAAAAGAAAAAAGGATTTTTCAGCAGATTGTTTGGAAAATAAGGAGTTGGTTATATCTTTTTTGGTTTTTCTTTGGAGAACTGGACTTCTACTATCTGCTTTTCTTTCCAAGAAATCTAACTATTTCTTTTTGCAAAAGAAAAGGTTGGTTACATCTCCTCAATTTCCTGTATCCCTAACAAATTTAAGCCAGATTTCATAACTATCTTAAATGCTTCAACAATTTTTAATCTTAATGCCTCTTCCTCGCTTCCTAAAACAGGGCATGCATGATAAAACTCATTAAAGTTTTGAGCTAATTCATAAATATAATTTGCAACTAAGTTTGGGGCTAAATCAACATAAGCTTTTTTCATGACTTGTGAAAAATCTTCAAGTTTTTTTATTATTTTTATCTCCTGCTCCTTTAAATCAATAATTTTTAAATTTGAAGGCTTTTTCTTGATTTTCTTTAAAATCGAATTTGCTCTTGCATAGCTATACAAAAGATATGGGCCTGTGTTGCCATCGAACTCAAGGAATTTATCTATATCAAATACAACATCATTTACTTTATTGTTCTTTAAATCGCCATAAAATATAGCTGAAACAGCGATTTTCTTTGCTCTTTCTTCAATGTCTTTGTTTGCTAAATCATTATATCTCTTCTTTATTTCTTCTCTAGCAAGGTCTATTGTCTCATTTAGAACCTCTTTCATAAAAACTGTTTTGCCCTTTCTTGTTGCAAATTTCTTTCCATCTTGGTCAAGGTAAAGCCCATGATAAACATGAATGCAGTCTTTTGCAAATTTATATCCCATCAATTCTAAAACTTTAAAAAATTGCTGAAAATGCAATCTCTGTTCTTGTCCTACCTCATAAATCATTTTGCTAAATTTATATTGATTATGTCTATCAATTGCAGCAGTTATATCTCTTGTTGCATATAATGTAGCCCCATCGCTCTTTCTGATTAAACAAATACCCAGCCCATATTTGTTTAAATCAACTATTTCTGCACCATCGCTATCTTGTAACAATTTTTTTTCTTTTAATTCTTCTATAGTTTTATTCATTTTGTTGTTATAAAAAGATTCTCCAGAGATAACATCAAATTTAATTCCTAGATTCTTATAAATCTCATCAAAATCTTTTAAACTAAATTCCTTAAACATCTTCCATAGTCTTAACGCTTCTTTGTCTCCATCTTCTAATTTTTTAAACCAATCTCTTGCCTCTTGTTCATATTCTTCTGCATTTGCTTTGACATACAGATTCAACATATATTTAATTGGATCTTTTTTTAGTTCTTTATCATCTCCCCATCTTTTATAACCCACAATTAATTTTCCAAACTGAGTTCCCCAATCTCCCAGATAGTTTATTTTAATAACTTTAAAACCTCGAAATTTAGACATTTCTGAAATAGAATTTCCTATAATTGTTGATCTTAAATGCCCAATACCAAATGGTTTTGCTATATTAGGAGAAGACATATCAATAACAATTGTCTTTCCTTTTCCCTCATCTCCTCTCCCAAACTTCTCTTTCTCCTTCAAAATCTTCTCTAAAACATCATGCGAAAGCATATTTTTATTTACAAAAAAGTTAACATAGCCTGCTTTTGCATCTACATTAGAAATCTCGCTTTTTTTTGTCAGGTCTTTGCGAATTTTCTCAGCAAGCTGTTCTGCAATTAACAATGGGCTTTTCTTTTCAATTTTAGCCAAGGCAAAGCAAGGAAATGCAAAATCTCCCATTTCGCTTGATGGGGGTATTTCAATCAGATGTTCAAATTCTTCTTTTTTTATTTTGCCTTTCAGCTCTTTTTCAAGTAGGGTTATAACAATCTCCTTCATATTTATCATTAGAAATGTGCATTTATTAAGTTTATCTTAACTTCCTCAAAAACTCTTTTACTTTATTAAACTCTTCTTTTATAACTTCTTTTGTTGTTAATGCAAGATAAGAAATTGATTTATGAGTTAGCTTTTCCATTTCACTAAAAGCTCCTTTATCTCCGCTTCCGCCCATTGTGCAGAAAAATGCAAGCTTTTTTTCTTTTAAGTTTTCTTTATTTTGATTTAAATAAGCTCTAACAGCAGGAGTTATTGTCCACGCCCAGATAGGTGTTCCTATTATGACTAAATCATATTTTTCAGGATCTTTCTTAAATCTTATTTTTGTTTCTCTTTTTAATGTTGCATCTTTTCCTGCAATCATATATCCTATAGGCCCATTTCTCTTTTTTAAATCAATAATTTCATCAACTTCAGCTTCTAATTTCTTTGATAAAAATTCAGCCAGTTTTCTTGTTGTACCTGTCCTCGAATAAAATACAACCAAAACTTTCATCTTTTTCATAAATATACAAGCGAAATCACATTTTTAAATGCTCTTTTTCTTGTATTACTATGCTCAAGACAATAAAATGCAAAGATTGCAGGAAAGACATACAAATAGATACAACAAGCAAGTACCAGAGGAAATACTGCAAAAAATGCAGTGAAAAAAGAAAAAAAGATTATGAAAACTTGTATTCTGTTACAGCTGACGAGTGCGAAGATGCTTGAATAAAAGTTATTCGGAAGTATATGCTCTCCATGGAAATTCGGCATAAATAAGCTCGGGCAAACCTTTGGTTCCCCTAACATTTCTCATCATAGGATCTATAACTCCCTCAAAAAAATCAGGTATATCCTCTGGAGTAAATGTTAAAAGTTGTTTACGAGATAGTTCTGATAAATATATCAAATTCCCTTGTTTAGAAATTCGGGGTAAAAAATATTTTCCAGAGTCAGAACGAAAACGCAAAAGAATGTCTGTTAAATCGTCTTCTTCTCTTAATAGGACCAGTTGTCCTCCTACTTTTGCACGAGAAAGAATGGTACGTAATAATGGAATAGCAATATCTTTTCTTTCTGTGTTTTGTATTGATAATTTTCTTGGATTTGGAGTCTCTAATCCTGTCTGGCAACAGTACAAAATACCATGGATTAAAAAATAAGGCCAATAATCATAATGGGCACCTAAAACTGTCCCATTTTGATTTATAACAACATCTCCAGTACTAGAATGTTCTCTTATTGAAGTTGAACCTTGTTGATTACTCCATTCAATCATTCCTTATTTTAGTTATGATTATTTTTAAGCATTATTATACTCAAAAACACAACCAAGCTCTCGCCTTCGGCTCAGGCATAATGTATTAAGGTAGAACCAAACAGCAAAAGGTCTCAGATTTTCATTAATAAAAAAATAACTAACTAGAATATCGCAAACTTTCCTTCTCTCTTTTGTTCTCTATCAAGCACAGAGCCACGATCATTTATCTTTGGCCTGCCAGACTCCTTATCTTTTCTTAATGTTATATCAAGCTCTTTTAGTAACATAGATATTCCCTGCTCAAACTCCATAATCTCACTTGAATTGCCATATTTTCCGCTTTCTCCTGAAAAAACTATAACTGAATCAGCGAGGTAAGAAATTAAAAGCAGATCATGGTCAACTACAAAAGCTGTTTTTTGCTTTTCTGACATAATCTCTTTTATTGCCTTAGCGCATGCAATCCTCTCTTCTACATCTAAATAAGCAGATGGCTCATCTATCAGATAAATATCAGCTTCTTTTGCCAAGCATCTCGCAATTGAGAACCTTTGTAATTCTCCTCCAGAGAGTTCACTTATTTTTTTCTGGCTTAAAACTTCCAAGTTAAACATAGAGGCTGTTTTTTTATTTATTTTTTCTTTTCTTATTATATCTAAAACCAATCCTTCTTCATTATTATGTATATATTGTGGCTTGTAAGAAATTTTTAAGTCCAGATTGAGCTTTCTACTTTTTCCATTAACTTGCACTTCTTCTAATCCTGCTAAAGATTTCACAAAACTTGTCTTGCCTGTCCCATTTTTCCCTAAAATTCCGATAACATGATTTTCTCTTACATCACCTGCAGAAACTTCCAGTTTAAATTGCTTGAAATCTAATTCAAATTCTGGCCATTGGGCGATAATTTGGCCCGCTGTTTGCTTATTTTTTGTAAAATTAAAATTTATCTCTTTGTCTCGTATTCTTAAATTCTCCTCTTTTAGAAAACCAGATAAATAAGAATTTATTCCATGCTTTGTTGCTTTCACGCCAGAAACTAAACCAAAACACCCTTGCTGGCCATAAAATACATTTAGATAATCTGTTAAATAATCCAGTATTAACAAATCATGCTCTACAACTATAACTGTTTTATTTTTAGCAATTTCTCTTATGAAATCACTAACTTTTAATCTTTCAGTAATGTCTAAATAAGCAAGAGGCTCATCAAAGAAATAAATATCAGCTTCTCCAAGTGTGGCTGCAATTATTGCAACTTTTTGCAGTTCTCCTCCTGAAAGTTTGTTAAGCTTATTATGCAGAATATGCTCTGCCCCTAATTTTTTAGTAAGTATTTCAATATCATGTTTTTTCCCCCTTTTTTCTAAAAGAGAAAAAACAGAAACATCAACAGACAAAGAAGAGAGATTTTGTGGCTTGTAAGAAATTTTCTTGCCTTTCATATTATCAAAATATCTTAATAACTCATTTCCTTGAAAATATTCTCTTACAGCAATTTCCTGTTCTTTCTCATTTGCAAATTCCTGCCCTAAATTTATTTTTTTCTTTCCAGCCAAGATTTCAATTGCAGTTGATTTCCCTATGCCATTTCTTCCTAATAAACCTAAAACAGAGCCTTCTTTAGGTATAGGCAAGCCATATAATGCAAAACCATTTTCACCATATCTATAAACTAAATTTTCTTCCTTAACAGCAGGCAAATTAACAATTTCAATTGCCTCAAAAGGGCATCTTTTCTGGCATATTCCACAACCAACACATAAAGGCTCGTCTATTTCTGCCTTATCTCCAATTTTAACACATTCTACTTCTCCTTTCTTATTAACAGGACATACATTTTTGCATACTCCTCCGCAAGCCAAGGGCTTGCATTTTTCTTTATGGATTATTGCGAGTCTCATGTTAAACTAAAGAAAAACAAGATTTTAAAGTTAATTAATTCAATCCCAAAAACTACTCCCTCTTAGCTCCGCATTCCATGCAGAAAACATCGTTTTCATTAAAAAATGTATTGCATTTTTTGCATTTGCTTGAAACAGGCTTCCTTTCTACTTTTTCACCACAATCAGGACAAAATTTTGCAGAAGCGTCTTCTATTAGTCTCCCACATTTCCTACATTTAACCGGCTCCACTCTTCTTTCGATTATTGCTTTATATCCTGCTCTTCCAGAAACAACCTTCGCAAAGGCATCTTGAATCGCCTCTGGATCTTGATACTGCCTTAAATCTAAACACGAACCCATTTTTTAATTTTCCACTTTTTTGTTCTATAATTTATTACTAAGACAAGTATTTATAAACATTATTGTTTTTTGATTTTCATGAGTGATAAATGTTATCTATGCAATGAAGAAATAAAAAAAACATTCCTAGACAAGATAGTCGGAACAATAATTAAAGTTAAAGAAAAAGATAAAAATAAAAATATTTTTGTTTGTCCTGATTGTCAGAAAAAGCACAAAGATTTGAAAAAAGAGATTCAAAAAAAGAAATAACTATTCTACATACGCTTTAATTATCTTAACGTCTTCTAAAGGCTTATCGTTTACACCTGTTTTAACCCTTGCAATTGCATCTACAACCTCCATTCCTTCTATGACTTTTCCAAAAACAGGATGTTTTGAGTCTAAAAAGTTATTATTCACCAAATTAATAAAAAATTGGCTTCCGCCTGTATTTGGCCCTGCATTTGCCATAGAAATTGTTCCTCTATCATTTCTATTATTCTGCGTAAATTCATCTTTTATCATATATCCTGGACCCCCCCTTCCTGTTCCGGTCGGATCTCCCCCCTGTATCATAAAATTTTTTATAATCCTATGAAATATCACTCCATCATAAAAACCTTGTTTCACAAGCTTTTCAAAATTACCCGAAGTAACGGGCATATTTTGGTCTAATTCAATTATAATGTTCCCCTTTGTTGTCTCTAATACAGCTTGTTTTATTATTTTCGATACTTCTTGTTTTTCTTTAGTTTTGTTCATAAAAAAATATCCCCCGATAATAATGATAATTATAATTGCTGCCGCGAGTATATAATAATTTCTCTTTTGCATATAAAAAGTAGGTCAGAAACCATTATAAATCTTTCTTAGCTTATAACAAAATGCCTCAATAGCTCAGCTAGCAGAGCAGTGCTTTCGTAAAGCAAAGGTCGCAGGTGCAAATCCTGCTTGAGGCTCTTATTAATACATATCTTTTTAAATGGGTCTCAGTTGTTATCTAATCCTAAACGGAGATAATTTAGACTAAGAAAAAGCTTGACTTCTTCTAAGATCTTCTTTATTTAAAACTATGAAAAAAAACAATTTCAACAAACAGGCTCCAATCAAAATGATAAAATGTTCCTGTGGGGGAGAAGCAAAATTAATAAAAAGAAAGAATTATCCTTTTGGAAGAAATTCAAAGAGTAAGATTTTTACTTATTTTATGTGCAAATCCTGCAATAAAAGACACATTCCAACTAAAAATATCGGAGGCAAAAATGGCAGGATTTAATGGCGGATTCAAACAAAGTTCATTCCCTAGAAAGATGCATAAAGCAGTTTGTGCAGATTGTAAACAGGATTGCGAAGTCCCATTTGAACCAATACAAGGAAAACCAGTGTATTGCAGAGAGTGTTATCAAAAACATAGGAAGTAAACCTATTTCGCTTGTAAATTTATTTTTTTATTATCAAAAACTCTGGGCTAAAGCCACAGAGCGTGTTTGGAGTTTTTGCACGTCTAGCAGACCAAATTTGCTTTCTAATGAATCAAATTATAGTGGGTCTGCTCAAATTTAATTCTCTTTGTATTAAAACAAATCTTTTTAAATTAATATCTTATTGTATTTCCATGAGGGGGTACCAAAGTGGCCAAATGGGCAGGACTTAAGATCTTTATAAGAAATCCTGTGGCTTAGTGCCTTCGGGAGTTCGAATCTTCCCCCCCTCAGTTTTTAATATGATCCGAGGAATAATCTTTGATTTAGATGGAGTTTACTTTAAGAATGGGAAATCTAACTTTATTAAAAATTTAGATGCGCGATTTAAAATAGAATAGCGGGAGTGGGATTTGAACCACACGACCTCGAGGTTATGGGCCTCGCGAGCTAACCAGGCTGCTCCATCCCGCTTCTATAACTCTAAAATAATAATAAATAACCTCTTTTAAACTTAACTATAAAAACATATTAAAATGCATTAAACTATCAGTAAACATGTCAGAGAAGTTTTTAATAGGCATAGATGACGCAGGCAGGGGCCCAATAATCGGCCCAATGGTTCTAGCAGGAATTTTGATTAAAAAAGAAAATGAATCCATATTAAAAGAATGGGGAGTAACTGACTCAAAGAAACTAACTGCAGAAAAAAGAAAGGAGATTGCTATCAAATTAAGAGAAAAATTTGAGTTTCATTATGAATTAACAAGTGTAGATGAAATAGACCAAAGAGGAAAAGTGGGTACAAACTTAAACAGGATAGAAGCAATAAAAGCAGCTAAAATAATTAATTATCTCACAAAAAATAAGGAGCAGGAAGTAGAAATTATAATTGACTGCCCTTCTCCAAATACAGAATCATGGAGAAATTGTGTTTTACAATATATAGATAAAAAAAATAAAATAAAATTAAAGACAGAACATAAAGCTGATTTTAACCATATATGCTGTTCAGCAGCTTCAATAATAGCAAAGACAACAAGAGACGCAGAGATAGATAAACTAAAACAGGAAACAGGTTTAAACCTTGGTTCAGGCTATTGTTCCGATCCAATAACCTGTGAATGTCTAAATAAAAATTTAGACTTTCTTCTAAAAAATGGATTAGTTAGAAAAAGCTGGGCTACATTTGATAATCTGGTAGCAAACAAAGAACAAAAAAAATTATTCTGAATTATATAAAATAGATAATCCCACATCAAAACTTAAAAACCCTATTGTATTCTAGAAATCATGACTCATATAAAAAAGCTGGTGATGCAGGGTTTTAAGAGTTTTGCTAATAAAACAGAAATACCTTTTGAAAACAGCATGAATGTTATCGTTGGTCCAAATGGTTCAGGTAAAAGCAACATTGCTGATGCATTATGTTTTGTTTTGGGCAGATTATCAATAAAATCCATGCGTGCTGCGAAGGCTGCAAATCTTCTTTTTTCAGGAAATAAAATACACAAACCCTCTGATGAAGCCTCTGTTGAACTTACATTTGACAACTCTAATAAATTATTCTCATTAGAATCCCACGAAATATCAATAAGAAGAATAGTAAGAAGAAATGGCCAATCAATATATAAGATAAATAATGAAATAAAAACCAGGCAGGAGTTGTTGGAGCTGCTTGCCCAAGCAGGTATAGACCCCAACGGATTTAATATTGTTTTACAAGGAGAAATTGACACTCTTGTAAAATCTCATCCAGAAGAAAGAAGGAAAATAATAGAAGAAGTTGCAGGGATATCTATTTACGAGTCTAGAAAAGAAAAATCCCTAAGAGAACTTGAAAAAGCAGATGAAAGTTTAAAAGAAGTTGGAGCTGTCCTAAGGGAAAGAAATGCTTATTTAAAAAACCTTGAAAGAGAAAGACAAGAAGCATTAAACTTTCAAAAACTTGAAGAAGTGATAAAAAGATGCAAGTCAACAATATTATCAAAAAAGTTAATAGACAAGGATAAAGAATTATCCCATGTAAAAGGACAGATAGAAGAACAAAACAAACAGATAGAAAAATTAAAGCAGGAAATAAGCAAAAAAGACCATGACAAAAATCTTCTTGAACAAAAAATATCTTTAATAAACAAACAGCTTCAAGAATCAACAAGCAGGGATCAAGAAAGTCTGCATGGAGAGCTGGCTGAGTTAAAAGCGAGAATTGCCGGGCTTCAAGTAAGAAAAGAAAATTTCTCAAATAGAATCGAAGATAATAAAAGAAAGATAATAGAAAAACAGAATAGGATAAAGGCTATTGATAAAGAGATTCTAGAAATCGGTTCTGCAATGCCCGAAGTAAAGAAACAGCAGGAAAGCTTAAAGAAACAGCAGGAAAGCTTTGACATCCTAGAAAGAAAAAGAAGATCTTTCTATATAGTAAAATCAGAATTATCTTCTTTAGATGCAAAAAAACAGGAAAAAGAAAGAGAAATAATTGAAATAAAAAAAGAAAGAGAAATAATTGAGAGAAATATAAACGCTTTATTTGAAGAGATAAGCTATATAAAATCTCAAGAAAAAGGCATTCAACTGAAAGAAAAATTAAGAAAAGAGATTATAGAAGTTGAAGAAAGAATATTTAATTTAGAAAAAGAAAATCTGGAGATAATAAAAGATTCTGCTATATTAAATCAAGCGATAATAAAAGAAGAAAAATTAAAGCAGGATATTGTGAGATTAGATATTTGCCCGCTATGTAAAAGCAGAATAACCCAAGACCATATCAATACAGTTATAAATGAATCTAATGACAAAATACAGAGTCTTATTAAAAGACAGAAAGATGATGAAGACAAAAAAGTCGGCAGCGAAAGCAGAATAAAAGAATTAAAAGATTATCTGATTAGTACCCGCACGCAGTTTGGAGAAGTCGAAATAGACTTAGTAAAAATAAACAATGCAGAAGATAAAAAGAATCAGATAAAAAGCCTAATATTAGAAGAAGAAAATGCAAGATCAAGTTTAAAGTTAATAAATGAAAAGCTGGTTGTTTTTAAAAAGGATTTTGAATCATTAAAAAATATTGAAAGTGAATATGATGAAGCAAGATTAAAGATACAAGAGCTGTCCATTCAAAATCTGGATGTTGATTCAGAAACATCTGTTAAAAAAAGAGACTTAGCAAGAATACAATCAGAATTAAAGACAATTGAAAGAGATATTGAAGAAAGCTCAACAGAATTAAAAAGAGTAGAAGAACAATTATCAAATGACTTTTCAATAGTTGTCGAAAAAGAAAAAGAAGAACGTGAATTATATGATAAATTTCAAAGCCTATTCAATGAAAGAAATTCTGTTGCAGACAAGCTGAAAGCAATAGAAACAGAAATAATCGGGTTTCAGCACAACATAAAAAATCATGAAGAAAAGATAAATAGTATAAAAATAGAAAAAGCAAAAGCAGATGCTGAAAAAGATTCTATAAAATTTGAGTTTAGAGAATTCGAAAAATTTGAACCCTACCAAACTGCAATAGAAGACGTTAATGAAAAGCTGCAAAAAACCCAGCAAAGACTGCAAGAGATAGGATCTGTAAATCTAAAGGCTCTTGAAATGTATGAAATAGTCAAAGAGCAGTGCTCCAAAATAGAAGAAAAAGTAAATACAATAATAAATGAAAAAGAGAATGTATTAAAGATAATTGAAGAAATAGATAAGAAAAAAAGAAAATCATTTTTCCTAACATTAGAATCAATAAACAGCCTATTCACAAGAAACTTTTCAAGATTAAGCAAAAAGGGGCAGGTTTTCCTTGAAATAGAAAACAAACAAGACCCTTTTGCAGGAGGTCTATCTATTTTATTAAAAGTAGCAAAAGGAAAATACTTTGATGTTACATCCTTGTCTGGAGGAGAAAGAACTCTTGTTGCATTAGCTTTAATTTTTGCTATTCAAGAATATAAGCCATATTGTTTTTATATATTTGATGAAATAGATGCCGCCCTAGACAAACACAATTCAGAACTTTTAGCAGGTTTAATAAAACAATTTATGACCTCTGGACAATATATCATTGTTACCCATAATGATGCTCTAATTTCAGCAGCAGCCACACTCTATGGGGTAAGCATGCAGGAGAATATCTCTAAAGTAATCAGCATAAAACTTGACTCTCAAGAAGACATAGATAAGATAAAGAAGATAATTAATACAGAGAAAAAAGACGGATCAAATCCCAATAAAGAAATTGCCTAAGATTTGTATAAAACTAATCCTTTGGATTAAGTAAAAGAGTAAAATCTGAATTGCACTCCAGTCTATCTGGAGATAATTCACAACCATGGTTTTTGCTCATCTGTGCGCACATCTCTCGATCATAATGAACACTTGTTGAAAAAATATGCCTCATAGGTATACCTGCAGAATAAAGTAGTCTAATAAATCCAGCTTTAGCTTGTCTATGTTCTTCTTTTACAACGCGGGGAGAAGTTTGAAAATCAATTATCAAATCAGGACGAACTCCTTTTAATTTTGTTGATTTTGTAACAAAATCCGCGAGTTGTTCCTGCGAACCTGCTACTCGTGTATAATGCAAACCCGCATATTCATGAGGGATATGTTCTCCAACAACCAGATTAGTTTCAGCTTCTCTTAAAAATTCATCTATTCTTGGATTCCCCGGCCAGACAACTGTTCCCAAATGACCATGCAAAACAGGGTCTCTTAGATGTGCTGTTAATCCGCTTATGTCTCCATCAAAATGCGCTGCCCTGTATATTTCTGCTAATTCTGTAATTCTTGTTGATTCCCCGTTTAATCCTATTGGAAAAACAACATGCGGATTAGTTTCTGCAAAAATCGATCTATAATCGCCACCATTGGCAATAACTCTCCCAAAATAATTCTGCCCCGGAGATAATGCTCTGAGCTGTCTTAACTGATAATCCACTGCTTTGGGGTCAGTTCCAACTATTAAAACATGTCTTGCACTTGGAACTAATTTAGGTTTACTCATTTTTCCTAGAATATAGTAATAAAAATAGATAAAAAACAGGGTATTTAAAGCTTGCGAAAATCAAAATTTAAAAAATATAAAATAAAAAAGCTTTCAAAGAAAAAATGAAAGCAAAAAACAAAACAGGTTTAATAGTAGCTTGTTTCTACTTGATCTGGTTGTTTGTCCTTCCTAGTCATCAAGACAATTAATACAATAAGCAAAACTACAAAGATTATCACAAGTATTACTGTCAAAGCTAATACTGATGTTGAAACTGACTTTGAGGCGCTTCCAGCAACTACATTAGCGGTCAATGAAACTTTTTGTCCATTAACCTCCACACTGAAAGGATGGGCTCCAAGATCTGCATTATCCAAAACAGTTGCACTTACTGGAATTGTTGCGCTGGAATCAGAGCTAACAGTTATAATGCTTGGAACAGATACACTTAAGCCTGCTCCTAAAACTGCTTGTATATTATAAACCCTTATGCCTTTTCCTGAATTAACAACAATTAAGTCGAATTTCTTTGTTTCGCCTATCTTTATGTCTTGACTCTTTGTAACAGCAATAAGTGATGTTGAAGCAGAATCTTCAATACTTATTGTCTTGCTGACTGTTCTAGTAGAATCCTTATTGTATACTCTTACTACAAGTTCATATAAACCTGCTTGTACAGATTCAGGAACCTTAAGAGATACTATCCTTTGGACAGAATCTTCTTTATCGCAATCATTAGAACAATTCTCTATTGCTGCAAGATCCCCAAAATAAGATCTCGTTGCAATACCCAAAGAAGGAATAGAAACAATAACATATCCATCATCAAGATCCTGCATTCCAACATTCTTAATAACTATTGTTACTGGGAATGTTTCTCCTGCCGAAACCTTGCTGTTATAGTCTACAGAAAGAACATCAGTTATATAATCTTCTCTCTGAACTTTAACACTATATGTTGTCTGTGTTTCATCATCTGCATTAACGACAGATACTTTCAAAGTAAAAACTTTTGAAAGTTGTTTAAGATCTGTAGGAAGTCTAATTGAAAGTAATTTAGAGTATGTGCTTCCAGAAATAATGCTGAATCTGCTTGTTGAGTCAAATACTTCGTCTCTGAAACCATCCATCCAAACTTTCACCTTAACATCCTCTGCATCTTTATTTGCTACAAAAGAAACTCTTATTGGAACAGTCTCCCCAGTAGCTCCTGCCATTGTTACTCCAGATCCAAGAACAACATCATTAAATGTTACTGACGGGTTGCCTGAAGTTAAACCTGCAGATGTGAATCCTACCATTAAAACAGCTAATACTGCTATGAAAGGAATCAAAAATGTTTTTGTGTTCATTCTTTTTTAATTAATAATTTAGTTAGACATATTAATTATAAGTACTTTATAAGCTTTGCTATACTGTTGTAATTAAATAATGACAAAAAAGCTTATAAAGTATACCTAAGTATACTTTATATCATTAATATTGAGTAATAACTAAAATGGACATAACAACAATAAAAATAAGCCGGGAAACAAAACAGAGATTAGAAAAACTTAGAGAATATAAAAAAGAAAGTTATGAAGAAGTTATAAAAAAAATACTGAGCATTTTAAATATGATAAAAATAGAACCTGAGCGAGCAAAGTTTGCATTAAATCGAATAGATGAAACGCGCGCTATAATTCAAATGCAGGAACTAAAAGCCACTCAGGAAAAAGAAAAGAGAGAGATGGAAACTAAGAAAGCTTCATCATCTTCACTGCATCGGCAAAGGGCGCGGGGCTCTCATTGATTATAGTAATATCTTTACTTTTAGGAAGAACTTTAAGCAGATTTCTAATTTCCTCGTCTGAAGTCAGTTTATGGCTTCTCTCTCCTTTATCTCCAAACTCTATACCTGAAAAATGGCAATGCAGTTTTTCAAAATGTTTAAATTTTTCATACATCTCCTTATATTCCATTTTACCTCCAGAACGAGCATATAAATGAGCAAAATCAACACAAAAAAAACATCCTGTTTCTTCAACAAGTTTTAAAATCTCTTCAATAGAACCAAAAACATTTATTTTCCCGGTTGTTTCTGGTGCAATCCTAACCTTCCATTTATTCTTCCTTATTTCTGCTTGGATATCTAATATTGCATTTTTTATATGAGCATAGCTTCTTTCTTTATCTGCTCCACCGTAAAAACCCGGATGAAAAACAATAACACAATCTTCATGCAATACATTGCCTATTTTACAACAATCTAGAATCCTTCTCTTGCTTTGCTCAATTTTATATTTTTCAGGAGAATTAAGATTAATCCAATAAGGAGCATGTATACTTAATTTTATATCTAATCTCTTTGCAGTTTTACCTATTTTTTCAGCATCTTCTTCATTTAAGTAAATACCATAAGTAAATGCAATCTCGCAGGCCCTTAGTCCCTGTTTTGCATAACTCTCTAAATTAACAATTGCCTCTTTAACCCCGCCAAGTCCTGCTGGTCCAAATCTTATCATATTTATTTAAAATAAAATAAGAATTTAAAGTTTTGCAGTGATAAAAATAACTGGCAAAAACTATTTAAGTCATAAAAAACAAAGTATATAATGGTTAAGAAAACAATTATTTTTATTTCTGTTTTTATAGTTGCTCTTGCATTAACTGCTTTCTTTACTGCAAAAAAGCTTTCAAATTCTCCTACTGAAAGTGAGTTAGAGCAATGCAACACTCTTCAATATAATGGAAAAAACAAAGAAAGCATAGTATTCTTATCAGAAAGAAACAAAGCAGAAAAATATATGAATTCTCTTTTCAAAGTTTCTCCATTTGATAAAAACAAAGAAAATTTCAACTTTTATCAAATAGATTATCAGCCAGATTGCGAGAATTATAAAGGGATTGCAATCCTCTGCTATTCAAAACAAGTGTTAAAAAAAGCAGGTTCTTGCCCTGCAGATTATATTGTTGTTTTAAAAGACCAGCCTTCAAATATCCGCTCCAGCAGTTATATGAATGTTATAAGCTTAAATCAGAATAACAATGAAAATGTTTTCACGCATGAATTTGGGCATGCATTTGCAAATCTGGCTGATGAATATGTTCCTGCCCAAATTCCCAAGGGATCAAAAAATTGTCAAAGAAGCTGTGATGGTTTTAATGGTATAGGAGAATGCTCTCTCGGATGTTCGGAAGAAAAAAGATTCAGATCTATAAATCAAGGAATAATGAAAACGCTCTCTTCGTCTTCTTTTGGAGCTTTTAATGAAGAGATTATAAACTCAAAAATATCCAGATCATCAAAGATAACTGGGAATGTAATTCAAACCAGCACAAATTGCGGTAAAGAAGAATATTATCTAATAGAAGGAAAGTTGAATGCTGAAGGGATAAATATTTTATCAAAATCAATAGAAATTGGGTGTGTTGGAAATAATGGGGCAGGACCATTTTCATACAACCTTATTCTTGGCAATCAACAAGTAATAAAAACAGAGGAATTTAATCCAGAAATGATTTTTACAGATCAAGTAGAAACATTGAGTTTATCTGGAGGCCCGGTAATCTCTGAAAAAAGTTTCCTTCTTAAAATACCAATTATAGAAAACTCCGATAAACTTGAAATAATCAATGAAGAAATAAAAACCAATGTGAGTCTAAAAGATATTGGAGCAAGACCATGTATAATCTAAAAAAGAAAGCAATTTCAGATGTAATCGCAACAGTCTTATTAATATCTATAGCAATTGCAGGAGCAATTATTCTTGGATTATTTGCAATTCCATTTTTAAAAGAGAATGCAAATTTTTCTCCTGCAGTATCCTGCCTGGAATTGAAGGGGATTCCTCCAATTAAAATACAAAATGCTTGCTTTAATGATAAAACAAAAGATATAGAATTGATATTATCAAGAGATTTAAAAGACATAGAGGTGTCTTCATTGCTTTTTGCCATAAGGTCTGGAGCAAAATCATTATCATTTGAAATTAGCCCCCATTGTCCATCCTGCCAAATGCTTGAAAAAGGAGAAGAAAAAAAATATTTTTTTAGCTTTGCGGATTTTGACGGTTCTGCAAATGTGGCTTATTCTATAAATAATTGCCTTATAAAAACAGAACAAGTAAATAGATTTTGTTGATTTTCTTATATATCACAAGTATCTTATTAATTTAACTTTTCTATCTGATTATAAGAATAAAACCGCATTTTATCTTTATTAAATATACAATATAAGATTTATAAAGGCATCCTAATAAAGAAATATTTTATCATAAAGATTATACTTTTAATAAATTTGCATTTATCTCTCCTAAATTCTGTACAATATATGTATGCAGTTTATTGATGATTAAATTTTGAAAAGATTCTTTTAACTTGCCACTGCATAAAGAAAGATCCGTTTCTGGAGAAATAATCATCCCATAAGGAAGATAGCATTTCATCTCTTGGCTTCTAATCTTTCCAAGATCTCTTTCAGGCAAAGCGGCATCGAGAAGTTTGACATTAACTGCGCAATTTTTACCGCTTGCTCTCAGAATAATATACTCAAAAGTAATATTGCTATAAGAAATGAATTTAGCTCTTTCGCAATTCCTTAGAGAATCATAAAAACAAATATTATCCTCGCAGTTTTTTACAAACAGAAAATTAATCCAAATAAGAAAGAGAGCTAGAACAATAATAACTCCAGCAATTATCTGATTTCTCCTCTTTTTAAAAAGAATATTCATGGCTATAAAAAGATTCATACATTAATAAATCTTACTTAAAAATAAAAAAGCAAAATCCGGCAAAAGCCAGTATAAAAAATAAAAAATCCCAATCACAGCAAGCTACGGGGTATAAGACCCAGTTTGAGCAATTAAAGTGAAATTAATTCTACCTTGCTACTTTCAATCTTATTGAAATTTCTAGCAGCAACATATTTTGCATTATATGCTTCTGCAGCAGATAAAACCAATGAGTTTGCTGTGTCTGCGAGAATTAAAAAAACATCTCTTGCCCTAAAATAAGGAAGTTTTGAAAGAGGTAAATCTCTTATTACTTCCATATTTGAATTAAACAAGACAATTGTTCTATCTCCAAGCCCATCTGCAATTTCTCTAAGTTTTTCCTTATCTTCTTTTGACAGAGTTTTATTATTAACTGAATGAACTTCTTCTTTTTCAGGCTCTCTATTTTCAAATCTGCTTTCTCTCCAAGCATCTTTAAAAAGTTCTCCTGGAGCAATCTTTTTTCTTAACGCCTGAAGAATTTCCTTTCCAGCAAGCTCTTCAACTTCCTTTCCATCAGGAGCTTGTGCAATATATGCTATTTTTGCATTATCGCAAACATTCTTTGCAATTAACTTTCCCCCCCGATCACCATCAACAAATAAGGTAAGTTCTTTTTCAGCTGCCAGCCGAGAAATAGAGGCTGGAAATTTTGTTCCATTCATTCCAATTACATTATTAACTCCGTGCTTCAAAAGATTTACAACATCTGCTCTTCCTTCAGTAACAATTATCTCATTTCCAGAAAGATCTCCACAAGGAAGCCTGTCTTCTCCATATTCAGATATCTTCATAATCCTTGTTGATTCTTGAAGATGCTGCTGCATTTCTTGGCTTTCCATAGAATTGCCTTTAAACCCAGAAAGTAATTTCTTTGCTCTTTCCATGATATAATCTCTCTTGCTTCCTCGGATATCTTCTATCTCCCTAATTGTAATCTTTGCATCTGTTGGACCAATTTTATCAATTGTTTCCATTGCAGCGCCAATTATTGCTGTTTCTGTCTTGTCTAAAGCAGTTGGAATTATAATCTCTCCTTTTGTTTTTCCACCCTCACTAGTCAAATCTACATCTATTCTTCCTATTTTTCCTTCTTTCTGCAGTTCTCTAAGCTCCAACTCATTTCCAAGCAACCCCTCTGTTTGACCGAATATAGCTCCGATTACATCTGGCTTTTCTAAAGGCCCTTCTGCTGAAAAATCAGCGATAATATTGTATTTTATTGAAACTGGACTAATTTTTGCCATTTTTTTTCTCCATAGTTTAATTATAAATTCTCAGAAAAAGCAATCAAACTATTTTTTATCTTAATATTCTATCTTAATTAAATGCCTGACAACATCCCGAATGAATATGAATGCATAATGCAAATGAATGTGATGATAAGTAATAATTAAGCTTATCAATAATCCAATCACTTAATCTGATAGATATATAAAAAATAGCTGGTTTAAAAATGTTGTTATTACTTATAACTAGATAAAAGTATAACAAAACCTTTATAAAGATAAATAAGAAATAAAAAAGTATAGAGGATAAATAAAATGGTGAAACCAAAAGAAACAAAGGATCAAAAAGAAGAATGCCTCGATGAAGAAGATGAATTAGACGACGACTTCGACGACGAAGAGGAAGAAGAGGAAGAGGAAGAAGAGGAAGAGGAAGAACTTATAGACGAAGCCATTTAAACCTCAAACCCAATGATTTCTTTTTTTATTTTTTAAATCATAAAACTTTACGGAGTTTTACGTCGGAAGAGTAATCTATTTTTATTTTTGAGACCTATAGATTTACAATTGCCAAATAAACACTCTAATCCGAGTAAATAAATTCCTTATATCATACTTATTCTGCCCGATAACCCAAGAAATTAACTGCCCTATAATCTCTCTAGAAGTTAATTCCCCGCTTAAGGAATCTTCTCTATTTTGGGTAATGTTTACCTTTTTTAAGGTAAATTTGATATTTTTATCTAATGAACCCCGAGGTATAATAAATCTTGCTCCGTCCAACTCGAGAGTACCTTCATCTAAACCCGCATTAGTTGTGTCCTGCCCAAGAATATCGACTCCAAAACCGCTAGCATTAATAAACTCGTCACTTATTTTTATAAGACTGGGATTCTTATTTAAAAAATCGTCTTCACTATATTCTAAAGAGGCTTCTAAGGGGATATTAAAATTAATTCCTGAAGGGCTAAGTTTATAAGCGATTGATGAATAAATCGAATCACTCAAATCAACAACCATAAAATAAGATGAGCCAGAAGTGGTACCAGAACATGGACTATGGGTGCAACTACTAGTTATAATTGGAACACAACTTGAAGAAACAACTTTATCTACAACAACACTAACGCAACTTTCGTGCAAATTACAAGTTCCACAAGAACCTCCGCAACCATCATCCCCGCAAGTCTTACCTGCACAACTTCTTGTTACAATGGAACTAGAAACACAACATTGCGGACCTTCAGTATAAACTCCTCCATTACAGCATTTTTTTGCCGGATCAGGACTTGATGAAGGATAACCTGAAATCCAATTATCATGCTCTTTAACTAATTGGCCAAGAACACAATCCAAGCAAGCTGTATCTATATTGTTGTCATTTATTCTAGGATCAGAGTCATACGCAACAATATTCCCTCCAGAACATTTTTTGCATGCAAATTTTGGATTTGGCCAAGGAGCAGATACCTGAGAATCTGTTTCATCTTTATCTAAAGAACCTGAATTACATTTGGTACAGGGATCTAAACCATTTGCAGTATCTTCTGCATCTTCTATTTTAGTAAGACTTGCCTGAACTTCGTGTGGTTTGAATTGTTGATAGCCCCCTCCAGACCTCCATTCACAGATCTTGCAATCAACCGCCCCATTTGTTCCTGATCCGCCAGCTCTTTTGTTAGAGTCTGAAATCGGAAATATAGCAACAGGATTTGGAATAATTGAAGGGTCTAATCTTGGAGTATTTGTAGTAAAATCACAATAAAAACAATCTCCGTCTCCCTGGGGATTTCCTAAACCAAAATGAAGAATTGGGTCTATAAACTCTAAAGCTTCTGTAGATGGATTACACCAATAACAATTTTTATAGGATATTGGATTCCAATTGTAAAATATGGGTTTTCCTCTTTCTATTCTTAAACTGCTATCAAAAGGATCAACGTCAAAAACAATTCCGCATTTTTTGCATTCATTTCCTGCTCCAGGTAATTTCCAAGGAGGATCCCAAAAATAAGCTAATCCGCATCTTTCAGAGCATATAGTTGGATCAGAATCATCACAATCATAAGCATTTGCAACATAGCCCGGATATATAGCCAAGTCTCTTACAGGGCAGGCCCTGTAAGCTTTTGAGTAATCTCCTTCCCCATCTCCATCATCGTCTTTAAAAATAGTTATTAGCTGGGTACATTGTTCATTGCAACAGGATTTTAATATTCCTGAAGCTAAGAAATCGCATTGAACTCCGCCAGTTGCAGAAGGTGTATTTACAGGCGGACAGATCCAATATTCTTGGCAATTAGAAAGCGTATTGCAATTTTCATCTCCCCCCGTACATATTTCAGTTGCACCTGGATTTACCGCAGAATTCTCATCTTCACAATCTCCTCCAGGCAACAGGCAATTTGCTTCTGTATATCTTGGGTCAAAATAAGGATCATCACTCCAGCATAAATCTTTCCTTTCTCCATAATAACCATCTCCGTCTTTGTCACCACAAAAGCTTATCTGGTTCCATTTACAAACAGCACATCCTCCTCCCCCCATATAACCCAAATTCCCATAACCCATCATAGATAAATTAGAGCTATTGCACACAGCAGTACTTCCAGGTTTACCAGGACACCAATCCGGATCATCAAGGGAATAATCATCACAGTCAACAGAAAAGTTAGCACATCCGGGATTTAAAAGAAGGCCTCTATAACCATAATCAACAAAAAAATATCCGTCTCCGTCTTTATCCTCTCCTATCGGGTTTCCAATTTGCATATTAGAACCATCTTGTCTACATCCACAAACCATCAATCTTGATGAATCAAATGGATCAATAAAACAAAATGGCTCTGATCCTGTACATATACCTCCGCAAGGAGCAGCCAAAACCATAACAGAGCTAAAGCTAAAAGCTAAAAATAAAGTAAAAAAAATTAATAAGATAAACCCCTTTTTCATTGAATATCAAGTTAAAATTAATTAATAAACATTATGTTTTTCCTTCAAGTGTTCTTGCTTTCGAAAATTCTCCCAATGCTTTGTAAATAAGAAGGATTTTCTCTTTTATACTATTCCGTTCCTTTTCATCTAATCCCATTCCCAAAAGTCTTTCATAAAAAACAACAGCAGACGCTCTTTTACCGGCTCTTTCTAAATGTTCAGCATTCTTAAAAAAAACTTCTCTTACCTTTTGTTTTATTTTTTCTTTTTCTATTGTATTAGCTTCTCCTAGAGCTTTATTGAACATATGCTCTGCATCAACAACTCTGCCAGCCTTAGCAAACAACTCTCCAGCATGAACATATGTTTCCATTTTTTCTCTGAATGTTGTGGTAATAGTAATCTTATTTGATATTGCTAAAGCTGCTCTATCATACATTTTTCTTTGTGAAAATATTTCAGCTAATTTATCATATAAAAATCTTTTAACATCAAAAGTAACATTCTCTTTTAAGGCAGATTCCATATAACTAATCTTACTTAGATCATTAGTCATAGAATTTAATTTCTCTTCTACCTCTCTTAATGATTTTTCTTTTACTCTTATTTCCATATTCTGCAAAACTAATAAGACTATTTAAGTATTTTTATCATGAGATATATAATACAGAACAATAATTGTTTTAAACTAAAAAGACAAAAAATATTATGGGCATTTTAAAATGTGGGCAATGCAAATATAATCACAGAGGAAAAGGAATAGAATTTAGTAGAGAAAAAAGAAATATGTGTGCATATGAACCCCCTGGGGGATTTGATGCAGTTTCAATTAGTTTATTAGAAGCAAGTATTCAAACAACAGATGAAACAGAATGTTTATACGAATTTACAGCAGAAACATTGCCTGAAATGGTCGAAAGAACAGGAGATAAAAGTATTCTCGAAGGTAAAGATTTCTAAAAAATAAAAAATTGGATTCAAAAAATAAAATCCAAAAAGTAAAGATAAAAATTAAGTAAAAGATTTACTTTTTCTTTTCAATAATAGATTTGCAAACACCGGCTGCAACAGTTGCACCTGCGTCTCTTATAGCAAATCTGGCCATGAAAGGATTTACGTCTGCTGTCTCTAATACAAGGTTACCTACTGGTTTTATTTTTACAATAGCAACATCTCCATTCTTCAAAAAATCAGGATGGTCTTGTGCTACTTGTCCTGTTCTTGGGTCAAGCTTAGATACAAGTTCTATGAATTGGCATGGAACTTGGGCTGTGTGTACATGAAATACTGGAGTATATCCTTTTGCAATTACAGTGGGGTGATTAATTACAGCTATTTGTGCTGTAAATTCCTCTGCAATCTTAGCAGGAGAAGATGCATCACATATAACATCTCCTCTAGCAATATCTTTCTTTCCAATTCCTCTTATGTTGACTCCAACATTGTCTCCAGCTTCAGCTATAGGCAATTGTTCATGATGCATTTCTACACTTCTTACTTCGCCTTCAACACCTTTGCCGCTTCTTCCAGGCAATACAAGTATTTTTTGCCCGGGCTTCATTGTTCCTGTTTCTATTTTTCCTACTGGAACAGTTCCAATACCTGTAATTTCATATACATCTTGTATTGGCATTCTTAATGGCAAATTTGTTGGTTTTTCAGGTGCAGGGAATAAATCAAGTTGTTCTAAAACACTTGGTCCCTTATACCATGGCATCTTAGTAGTCTTTTTAGCAACATTATCGCCAACCTGGCTTGATCCTGCTAAGAAAGGAACTACATCCGGCTTATAGCCCACTTGCTTTAACAAGTTAGACAAATCTTCTTTGACTTTTTTGAATTTAGCCTCATCATAATTAACCATATCCATCTTATTGATGTATACAGCTAGATTCTTTACACCCATTGTTCTTAACAACCATAGATGTTCTTTTGTTTGAGGTTGAACTCCATTAACCACGTCAACAACAAGGAATGCTGCATCAGCCTGGCTTGCGCCAGTTATCATGTTTTTAACAAAATCTTTGTGGCCGGGAGCATCTATGATAGTAACTTCAAACTTTTGAGTTATTATCTTTTTGTAAGAAAGGTCAATTGTAACTCCTCTTTCCCTTTCTTCTTTGAATTTATCCATAACAAAGGCAAATTCAAAGCCAGCTTTTCCATATTTTGCAGCTTCTTCTTTAAGCTTAACCATATCTTGTTCAGACACCATTCCGCTATCATAAAACAATCTACCTACTGTAGTTGATTTACCAGCGTCTACATGTCCTACAAAGACAACATTCATTATTGGTTTTTGTTTAGCCATATTTCTTATATATAATTTAGTTTAAAATCAGCCTTGCGGCCTTTTTTTCAAACAAAAGTTTATTTATAAAACTATCTAAATGAAAGATTTATATATAATGATTTGTTATAATTTGTTATAAAATTGGGATAAAAATGGTAAGGATAAAAACAAGAGATTTTATATTAAGGCCAATAAGAATAGAAGATGCAGAAGTATATTTAGAATTGCATAAGGATAAATATTCTAAAAGAAATTTTATGAGTGTTCCTAAAAATTTAAAAGAGGCAAGAAAAGAAATTACAGAAGGAGTAAAAGGAGGAACAACTTTTGCAATTGAAGTAAACGGAGAGTTTGCAGGGTTTATTCATTTGGAATTAAATAAAAAACCACATTACAAGCATTCTGCAGATGTAGGATATGGGATTATGCCCCAATTTAGAGGGAAAGGATTAGCAACAAAAGTATTGAAGGCAATTACTTCCTATGGATTTAATAAACTGGGATTAAAGAGAATTTGGGGAAGTTGTAGAACTTTTAACAAAGCCTCTGCACGAGTTTTAGAAAAAGCAGGCTATAAGCTAGAAGGCATATTAAGAAAAAATAAATTCAAAGAGGGCAAGTATTTAGACGATATGCTCTGGGCAAAAGTAAGATGAAAGAGTTTGATTACTATATATTTATTGATTATTCTGAGAATTTGATAGGATATTTAATAATTGAGAATAAAAAACTAAAAGAATTAATTCCAGGTATTTCCAAATTTTCTCATTATAAGGAATTGAGATGCAAATCTTTGTATATACAATCAATAAAAGCAGTAATAGAAAAAAACAAGATTTTAACCTTTTTTATTAAACATAAAATTAAGAAAATGAAAAATAATATTGATATCTACTTAGAAGTTTTTGATTTTATTAAAAAACATACTAATTGCATAATCTTTGTATCAATAGATGACCATGAGTATTCAAACTTTGAAAAATTTGTAAAAATTATAGATGTAAATAAAACAATAGTTAAGCCTGAAAGCAAATTAGTTAGAAATACTCCAGAATACAGAGTTAGTTTAGTTTTAGACACATTGTTAAATATTGAAAGAATAAAAAGACAGAATGAAAAATAACTGCTTAAAAATATATAGGGTAAGAGCGTCCGTCAATCCTACTCGCCGTACCAATGCTAAGCATATACGGGTTTCGTCAGGTCGCGTTCCCCTATATGAAAATATTAATAATACTAAACTTATAAACTTTTTGGTTTCGGAGAGGATATGGTAAAAGCACAAAGATTTTTGAATGTTTGTCAAAAATGCAGAGCTACTTGTTGCAAAATGGGCGGACCAGATTTTTCTAAAAAAGAAATGCAAAGAGTTTTAAGAGTAGGCTTTAAAAATTATTTTGTTAAAATAAGCAAAAATCATTATGAGTTAAATAGCAAAAAAGGAATTTGCCCTTACCTAAAGAAAGATAATTCTTGTTCAATCCATAAAATAAAACCGCTAATGTGCATTTGCTGGCCTGTTTGTGTTGATTTAATAAAAGGAAAGAAGAAATTATATTTGGCTTATTGTCCGATGACTAAACTGCTCTCTAAAGAGGATATTTTAATATGTAAAAAAGAGGCAAGAAAGATGCCAAATGCTATGCTTGAAGAGAGCTTTCATATTTCAAAACTGCCTAAATCAGATTTAAGATTAATAAGAAAGAGGTTTAATAAATTTAAAAAAATTAGAATAAGATGAAAAGTAAAATACAAAAAATTCTTTTAAGAGTCAGTTCCAAGTTAAAACAACATAAGATAAACTTTGCTATTGTTGGTAGTATTTCTCTTTATTTGCAAGGTATGAGTGTTAATCCTCACGATATAGATATTATAACTAATAAAATAGGAATAATTAAGATTGAAAAACTTTTTAGAAAATATAAAAAACAGGGAATAACCTCTGAAAAAGAAAATCTGAAGAAATCAGTTTATTTTTGTCATTTTGCTATGTTTAAAATAAATAATGTAAAAATAGAGATTCTTGCAGATACTTGGGCTAAAAATAAGAAAACAAAGAAGATTTATAGAAGCAATCTAAAACTTAAAAGATTTATTGTGTTTAAAAAGCAAAAGATTCCTATAATGCCTATAGAAGAAGAATTGAAAGCAAAAGAGGTTATAATGTGGAAACCAAAAAGGATAAATAAAATTAGAAAATTTTTAAAAGAGAAAGAGAGAAGTAAATAAGATGAAACAAAAAAAAGAAAAAATGGGAAATATTAGAAAAAAAGTCCCGAGTGAATTTAGTTTAATAGTCTGCCTGAAACACGATTATATTAATAGTAACAAATATATAAATCTTTCTATTTTAAGGAAAAAAGATTGTTGTGGACCAACCGAGAATCGAACTCGGAACTTTTGTGTTTCAGGCAAACATTTTACCATTAAACTATTGGCCCACAACTCAAATCATAAGATTATCAAATATTTAAATTTTGTAGGACCATTGTAAAATGTCTATCAAACCAATATGTGATATATGCAAAACAGAGCTAAATGACTT